>Ga0206130_10000872_pt1 | contig 46984 bp, 58 predicted proteins | sample Helgoland_Spring_9_FD_148637 | JGI IMG/M metagenome (GOLD analysis project Ga0206130, IMG submission 148637) | Pelagic subsurface seawater microbial communities from Kabeltonne, Helgoland, North Sea - Helgoland_Spring_Bloom_20160512_1 | ecosystem: Environmental > Aquatic > Marine > Epipelagic ...
CACGGGAATGTAACATGGACAGAGGACACGCTCGTCATTACGCCCCTTTTACCGTCAGAATGTATTAATCTAGTAGTATGGAGTATATAATATTTTGCCAAATACGACACTTTTCTATGTAAAACCCAAGCGCCATTTCCCGCTAAAATTCTACACTATATAAGCAAGCCACCGAACAAACAAATGGACGTTGTACAAGTCGGAAAAGTTATGAAGCGATGCCAAAAGGTGGGCCGATCTAAAACATGGAAAGATCAGGGTAATGTTTTAATTTTGAAGGTAGAATTTGTCGATATAGATGACAAGGAAATTCCGACCAAAGGAAAGCTGGAAGACGCAGTAGTAAAGCAGCTTATGCTCTGTGCCAAAGAGACAGGGGAACTCAGACAGTACTCTAGAGGGATAAATCTTCAAGGTTTTAAACCAATGGCGTGGATGCCGCAAGACGGTGGCTTTAACTTGTTCAAATTTAAAGATATTGAGGACGGTGTAAAAGCTGATAAGTTACGCGTGTAGGCTCTGAACCACGATGTCCTGCATCTGTTCGAACGCCCTTTTGTTCTTCAACTTTCGTTTTTTCGCGGCCGGTTTCTTCTTTTTGGGAATCGCCAATTTACTCAATATTGTTGGAAAAAATGCCCATCATGGTTCGTTCGGATTCGGTTTAAAGCCGGGACCGACACGCCAGTATCGCCTTGCTCCCTTGGCTTTTAAGAAGGGCACTAGATTCGGGTGGTACTCTACCGCTAAATAGCGAGTTTTATTATGTCTATAGTGCTTGTCAAACATGGTTCGTCCTGTCAAATGCTGACGATCCCGATCCGGAAATTGTCTCTGTGTTTGACCAACATAAATCGGTTTGTTGTCGAAAAAATAAACATAAATACAAGGCATTTTGAATGCACGGTATTTTGAATGCACGGTATTTTGAATGCAACTTTTAATCTAATAGGAGTATATAAATAATTTTTTAATTTTGTAAACATGAAACAAGATATTCAAATTCTATCCGCATCCATTGCCGTCGTTCTCATAGGGTACATTGTATACACTTACAAGCCTAAACCAGAAAAAACGGAATAATCGGGCCGTTTATGTCGGGCCACTTTGGACCATGTTAGTCCTTACTGTGACCATACTACCCACTATCTTCAGCCTAAAATAAATGGGCCTATGTCCCTGTTGACCTCTTTGGAGAGAGACCCTCTATTTGAAAAAAAAAAAAATTTTTATATTTTTAATAAACATGCATTCCTATGGTATTACGTGTATGCATTAGCAGGTAATAGTATATATGCTGTTCGATGTTTAACAGATTTAGGGAAAAAAAAGTTTTTCTCTGAGTAGGGGGCCCTCTCAAAATCGTCATACAGGCACATAGGCCCATTTATTTTAGGCTGAAGATAGTGGGCAGCAGGCAATTAGTGTGGAACATATAGAAATAGCATGGATAAAATATGTGTAGACTATATATGTCGGGATCGGGCTTGTAAATGAATAAATATCGAGTAACCGAATGTACAATATGCAACGAATCGACTAAAAAGTGGTCCATCTGTAGGGGATGTGGGCAATCTTGGTGTAGCCGATGCAATGTACATTTAGAATCCAAAGGCAAAGCTATGAAAACTCCTCCTGAAATGTTTGGACGAAAAAAGTACAACTGTCCCCATTGTAAATACGAATATATTACCGGTTTTGAATATTTGACCCCCAGAACCGCCGATACTAGCTGTTGTATATCATAAATTATTTATGTATTTTAGTTAACTTATATCCCATTCTAGGACTTCCATAAATGGACGCAAGGTTTGTATACTCATATACGTAACCTGTAGGGGGCGAATTTGGAACATTTCGCCACTCTTCAACGGGCACCGCCAACGGGTAGTTCTCTACCTGAGGTGAATTGCCCATGTACTTTGGTGATACGCACGGAGTAACAATAGGAGACGGTATCATAATGCGTAGATTCGGCTTCTTGTATGTTTTCAAATTGTTCAAATGCTCTTTTGCATCCCTTATAAGATTCTCCAAGTCGTTTATGGTGTTCTCTAGTTTTTTTATGGCGCTCATGGTATATAAGTAACTATAATTGTATTTAAATGACCGTAGAAGAAAATCCAGAATTTTATTGTTGCTACTACAATGAAGAAGACGAGCGCTCATGTATATGTTGGGCGTATGATCGGGCATGTTGCAATAAACCGAGATGTATGCCAAACCTAGCTACTACAGCAGGGAAAATAATACTAGCGACATGGGTCGTCGTTGTAGTAACTGTAATACTGGCCCCACTATTATTTTTTTAACTGGCCCGACATATCGATACTCACGGTCTCGCACGGCCAAGGTCTCCCAAGGTCTCGTACGGTCCATGAAAAAGTATTGTATATTTATTGTAAACATATAGTTTAAAGCATTTTAAAGCAAGATGAAGTGGCAAGAATCTATCGTAAAGCGTTTCGTTAACGAAATATCACTCACCAAACAGTTTACCGATTCGTTTGATGATTTTATACAAAAGCGAGTTCGGGAGGTTATCGCCCTACAGCGACCTATCCGTGCCAGTACAACAACGGAAGGAGAAGAGCAGACGATTCATCTAAAGATACGAGGCGGTTCGATAAAAGACCCGGTGATGTTGGAGAAGGACGGGACGGTACGACCAATTTATCCAAACGAGTGTCGTATCCGTAACCTTACGTACTCCAGCCCTCTGTATGTCGATGTCGATATCGAACGTTCCAATGGCAAAAATACAACGATAAAGGATGTTTACATAGGTCGAATACCAATTATGGTGTACTCTGGTAGATGCCATCTATCGAAGAAGGAAGACAGAGTAAAATTCGGCGAGTGCGACAAAGATCCCGGTGGTTATTTTATCGTCAATGGAAATGAAAAATCACTACTTGGACAAAAGGCATCCATGCACAATCGAATGATTACGTACCTGAAAAACGGTATATCCGCATGTGCGGTAAAATCCGAACGAAACAAGCGCGTACATGTTACAACCATCAAGTACAAAGATAATACCGCAATTTCATGCACATTTCCAAGACTAGAGGAAGAAATACCCCTGATGGTGTTACTTATGGCAATGGGTGCCGATGTAAACGAGATTCGAAAGGTGTTCGACAACAAACAAAACGCATGTTTAGAGGCATCCTACCGAAACCTTCCAGAGACCAGAGAGGAAGCCCGAAAACGTATTCGTATACGGGAAGTCTACAATGTTGGCCTATCTGAAGACGAACGCCTAGACAATGCCCTCAAAAATGTATTGGTACCACACATGTCGGTAGAAGACAAGCCAGTGTTTTTGGTAAGTATGATTCAAGAATTGTTGGCAGTCGCAACCAACAAGGTTGGTCCCACAGACCGAGATTCAGTTGCAAACCAACGCGTAGAGACCTCATGCACCTTGTTGTCTACCCTGTTTTTGCATTTGATGATTAAAATGTGCAACGATACGCGCCTTCTATGTCAAAAGTCATTGCCAAAATTGAAGAGAGGAATCACCGACGAAAAAATACGAACTTGGTTGTCGAAATCAAATTCAATAACCGACGGGTTTCAGTATTCTCTGGCAACCGGAAACTGGAATACGACATTTGTAGACCGTCAACAACGACACGGAGTCGCTCAGGCACTCCAACGATTGACGTACATTAGTACCATATCACAGTTAAGACGTGTATCATCGGCAGTGGACAAAACACAGAAACTGCCAAGACCTAGGTACCTTCACGGTAGCCATTGGGGACGATATTGTCCAGCAGAAACTCCAGAAGGTGGGCCATGCGGTTTAGAAACCCAACTGACGGTCCAATCGTATATATCATTGCAACGAGACCCACAAGCAATACGAAGGGTGATCCAACAATACCTTCTCGAAAAAACGATCAACAACCTCAAGCATGCGCGTGTATATATCAACGGAATTTACGAAGGGAGTACCTCTGATCCCAAACGTCTTGTCGAAACGGTATTGTTCATGCGTCGTAGCGGCCAATACGCCAAAGATATGTCTGTCACCTACAAACACTGGAGAAGCACCATTCATATATCGACCACCAGCGGCAGAATATGTCGCCCTCTATTAATTGTAAACGACGGCAAATGCGTTTATAAAACCACACAGGATTCGGATTCCATGTCCTTTAATCAACTGTTATGCGAAGGTGTCATTGAATATTTGGACTGTGAAGAAGAGGACACGGCCTATGTTGCATTCTTCCCAAAGGATATTACTTCGGAACATACGCATTGCGAAATATCAAATTCGATGATGAATGGGTTGTGCGCCGCAACGATTCCATTTAGCGACCGTAATCCCGGTGTTCGAAACACGTACCAGTGCGCCATGGCAAAGCAAGCACAGGGAGTAAACGCGTCTAATTTTCAACAGAGAATGGATACGACCACAAACATTATGTGGTACGGCCAAAAACCTCTGGTATCGACTAATTTAGCAAACGAATACGGTGTTCACGATTTACCGACTGGCATTAACGCAATCGTAGCGATTATGCCATTTCACGGATTCAATCAGGAGGATTCGATCATCGTCAACCAAAGTGCATTGGACAGGGGGTTTGCAAGAGCAGATACATACAAGACGATAAAGGAATCACTGAGCGGCAAGCAATATTCGGTATTCGAAAAACCGGAAAAGAAAAGACGCGTTGGAAAATACCACAGCATCGAAGAAGACGGTATGTTAAGACCCGGTGTTCCAGTAAACAAAGGAGACTGTATTATTGGCAAAGTTTCATACGACAGCACCGAAAAGAAACACGGAGAGGACAATTCCAAAATGGCAGCAGCAAAGGGCACTGTAGACAAGGTAACCATGTACCAAGAACGCAACGGAGACCGGGCCGTTAAAGTTAGAGTCCGTCAGACGCGTATTCCGGTCATCGGTGATAAATTCAGTTCACGCCACGGACAGAAAGGGACAGTGGGAATGTTGTACACACAGGAAGACATGCCCTACAACATCGATGGTATCGTACCGGACATAATTATAAACCCACATGCCATTCCATCGCGGATGACGATAGGCCATTTGATCGAATGTTTGACCGGTAAAGTATCCGCGATCAAAGGTGAATTTGGAGACGCCTCACCGTTTACCGGTCGCAAAGTGGAAGATATCATGCAAGAATTGAAAGACGCGGGTTTCAATCAACGAGCGGACGAACAATTGTACAATGGATTTACAGGAAAACCGTTGAAAGCAAAGATATTCATGGGGCCCACATTTTATCAGAGGTTGAAACATATGGTAAATGACAAGATACATGCGCGCGGCCGAGGAAGACGAAACCAATTGACGCATCAACCCAATGACGGACGATCGAATGGAGGGGGTCTAAGAGTGGGAGAGATGGAGAAAGATTCCTTCAATTCACACGGTGTTCCATTCGTAATCAATGAACGTATGTGCGTATCGTCTGACGCCCACGAAATGGTCATAAAGGGAAAGAAAGTCACCATTCCGTATGCGGCAAAGTTGTTGTTTGAAGAGTTACAAAGCATGTGCATAAAAGTAGATTTACAAGTTAATTAAAATTTTAGTTCTTTCATTTCTATACTGACACCTGAAGGTTCACTTCCTTCTTGAGGTGATCGAGGTTCGTTTATGGGTTCGTTTAGGGGGTTGTATGTTGTAACGGTTTTAACTGTATTAACCGGGGCGTATTTATAATAAACACGTCCAGATCCCCAACCAATTGGTGGGATTAAAATAAACAACCAGAGCCACCACAATAAGGGGCTCCATATAAATATAGGAAGAATGATGAAGAAAAAAAGACAGGTGAAAATCCCACCACCATAATCAACTCTGTCCCAGTTTGTTCTGACAATGTAGCGTTGCATTTTATAATTATACACGGGTGTTATATATTAACATTTCGCTAATAGAGGTTCTCTCTCCGGAAGCCGTTCTTCCAAGTATTCAATACGCTCTTCTAGATCTTGTATCCATTTTTCCATCATAAGCAAACAGAAGGACAACACGGCAAGGATAAATGCCCACCATAGTCCGTTCCACGATAGGTAATCAAACAAATAATCTATATGCGCTGTATTGGCATTTGTTGCGTTCACCATACTTTGGGTGTTGTTATTTGCTATCATAGCATTGTAATCAAAAAGATACCGTTCTTGTCTATTCATTTAATAGTTTTATCTGCTATATATATATGGGTTTATCAATTAATATATGGGATACACGGAGTACGAGACATATCGCAAGTCTCTGTTGTGCACGGTATGTAAACAAGGGGCGTATAGAAAACGTCTATGTCGTTCATGTTACAGAAGAGACCAAAAGCGAACATTCCACTGTACGGCAAAACGATGCACCTCGCCGGTGTTTGCATCTACTCTATGTCAAAAACATTACAGAGCTTGGCAAACGAACTGTCTACTTTGCAACAATATGGTATTTTGTAGACATTTGTGTCGGTCACACTATAGGAGAGCTCGCAAGAACAATGAATTCCCAGAGGAACCACAGTGTCGCCTGTGCGATAAGAAAACTTATTTAAATTCGTTGTGTTTAAACCATTTCAAAGACCAATTCAAGACCTGTATTGTGGTGGAATGCAACGAACACTCTCATCGCCGCGGGTTGTGTTGCAAACATTACTTTAGACAGAGGAGGGGTACATGAGAAGATCGTCTCGACACAATGGACAGGTAGCTGCTGGCGCTTGTTCTTCCAACCAAGAATTCATACAATGGGTATGGAATTTATGTCCACAGTCCAGCATAATGCATTCGTTCAATTCTTCTATACATATCGAACAGTCTTCGCCTTGAATGTCCAGAGCAAGCATATGAATTACATTTTGCGACTGTTCTTGACGAATCTTATCCAACAAGTAACGCAACAAACAACCAAGACACAATTCACGAATTAAGAAAAAAACAGTGGACACAACCAAACATGCCAGAACAAACATAATAGCTGTAAACGTATTATTGACATGTGGTGCATATAGGAGTCCTATCGTAGTTAATAGGGTTATGGAGAATATGACACCTATAAAACTTACTTTCTCGACGGTCTCGTACCACATTTATTTGATGTCGGGCCATTATAAATACTACGCTTTCTGACCCGACACTGGCCCGACCACGGTCCTACACCATGCGGTTGCATACGCTTGCATACGCTTGCATACGCTTGCATACGATTGCATCCGTTTCTACGTCTCGATGAATCCAAAAATTGTTTTAAAACTATTCCAAAACAAAAAGAAAGGTATTAAAGCAACTCCAAACATATAAAATGCCGAAAGTAACTATTAACACCTCCTTCGCGTCCAAACGCGCCAACGTTTTAAAACAATGCAATGCAAAGAAAACCGAATATTCCGGTACGGACCTGAACACGACCCCTGCCAAGGAGGAGGCACCCCAAGAAGAATTTCCCGATTCATGCAAGACCTTTCAGCAGGAAGATTTGGATGTGGGTATATTTAAGAAGCGTAGCGGCGAACTCCTCCCGAAGGTGATACGTAAGAATGATTCGAAACAAAGAAACGTCATCTTTTGGTTGCCGCCGATGAAGGTCAAGTATTCCGACCTTGGCAAAAATGGAAACCTTGGCAAATTTACCGAAGACCCATCAAAGGCAAAGTTTAGCGTCACCCTAATGCCGGGCGGTCCAAACAACGAAGAAGCATTCGTCAAACAAGGCGAAGAAGCAATACAGTTTGTACGCAAATGGTCAAACAAATGCATGGGTACGGCGTTTCACCACGAAGAAGCGTGGAAAACGTTGAGTAGCAAGCACGACGATGACGTATCCTTCGTAAAAGGCGCGCAACACTCGGTATTGAAAACAATTGACGATGACGACGGGGAAGTAGAAGTTCTCTCCATAAACCGTCGTCTGGAAGGATGGTCCGGCGAACCAAACCGTCCGGTGTTTTGGAAATTGAAAGAAGACAATACGTACGAACAGGTTGACCCAAAGTATATTAAAAAGGGAACAATCCTATCGGTACAAATGTCATTTCGTTCGTATAAGATACCGGGCGGTCGTTACGGTATGGCAGGTGACCTCGGAAAGCACATCCTGATTGTGTACAGTCCACCTATGCAACAAAAACCAAGGAGGCAGGCAGCACCCTTCAATGTTCCTTACATTCCGTTTGATGTATAAATATGTGTTATAAATTATTACGTAAAAAACCAACTAAACAGATGAAATACTGAAGCGTAAAATTGACATGGCAAACTGGGATTCATGTGGAAGTTATAGTGAAAAAGGCAAATAAACGTGACACACAACGTGTATATAAGTTATATTGATGTATGTAAATGTTTTATCCTAAACCGTTAATTATATTAAATAGACTTTCTGGTATAGTTGCGTGGGTCGGTATTTGGAATATTTTAGACATGATAGACCACGATAGCATTATCGTAAACATTTGTTATGCGCTAATCGGAATGCTGGTATGGGCCGTTTCTGGTGAATTTAACGAACCGGAGAAGTACGTTCAGATTGTGGAATCGGTGGAGGTGTGATGCAATGTTTATACAAGGAAGTTACATCGCCTACCACCATCGGTTTTCGCGTACGATAGGAACGAATCTCACCGAAAAAATGATCCACATACAGGACCTCTGCTCTCATCGTTGGTGCTATTTTGTAATCACTAAAGACCGGGTTCGCTGTCCAAATCATTTAAACTATATGTTTTGCTATTTATACTAAAAATTACACCGACTGGAGTCGAACCAGCTACCTCCGCGTTATGAATGCGGTACTCTACCGTTGAGCTACGATGTAGGACGATTTCGCGCTAAATACCGTTTATAAAAAAATGAATACATAGATAGCGTTTATCGGACGTTAAGAAGGAATTAAACCTCTTTTTGATACTCGATCAGAGAACGTCGGTGTACGAGGAAAGCGAACTTTGTAAGAATATGAGGTACACAATGTATACTTGATTTACTTGTAGATATACCTAGTGGATTTGTATTCCAGTGAGTCCTATAGGTTACGACCCTACTTTCAGGCATCCGTCGTATCACTACATACAAATTACATCGCCATATTTGAAGAGAGGCCGGTAGAAGTAACAAATGTTCTAGGCCGTCGTACGGTTGTACAAGGAGGAATCAAACCCCCGGGATAAGTACCTCGTGGTATCCCTGTCACCAGACAGTACATTGCAACACTAACGTTTCTCCTATACCGATAGTCGTCTCATTATTTCAAGCTCTTACTTGTTCGGACAATGAATTGCCACACCTTTTCCAGCTGCCGACATGGGTGCCACCCACTTTTTTGTACGGTATCTACATCTATACTACATAATTTTGGCTGAAATTAATAAGGATAGATGGGGAATGAAGAGGAATCTAACCTCTTGCCTACACCAGCCAATATATCCAGCTGTCAACAGACCATTCCTTACATTCGTGTGGGCCCCCAAGGCATCCACATGATAAAATTAGAACATATATATACTCCATTTTTTATTTAATGATCGTAATTTTTGTTGTTATAGTTCTATGGTCACTTGTAAAACTTTTGAACAGTGACATATTTGTATATAAATAGACGTACGTACTATACTACATGTATAGATGCTTATCCATAACGCTATTAGTGTCTATTGGAGTATACTATTGTCTTATAATAGCGTTTAACCTTTACGTGGCACCCGCCTATGATTACGACGATAGCGTCCTAGGAACCTGCTTCATAACGGACAATTTGACCCATTGTGGAAGCTGTGGCGAATGTTCTACTATACAAGATTATAATGTATACTATGAAACCCGAAATACATTGACCGGATTGGCGAAGGAATGTGCGATTCGGGATGTATTTATAGGCAGGGATTCGGCCATAGAATGTTTCGATGACACGGGATTAACACCCGGGTGTAGAGATTGTTGGTTGGAGAATGTGGACTGTGACCGCAAACATTGTTTTTTCCCATGTTTATGGGAGACGGCATTCGGAATACAACAGAACATTGACGAAAACACGCTTAGTAAATGCCTTGCATGCGATGAGTATTACTGTTTAGATATATTTATTTCGTGTGCGGGTATGAGTAGAAGACGCGCCAATATAACTACGGACATTGGTAGACACCCAACAGAGATGTGTACTTAACGTATTTTATCAATGGATTCCAACTCGGAAATGTTCATGTTGTAACAGGATGCGTGCACCTTGTACCCATTGCTTGCGTCGGTATCGCCCTTCTTGAAGAATCTCGCCTCTTTCATAAAGTTTTCTTTGGTTTTGAACCCGCATATCCATGCTTTATTCACCTTTGTGCTTACGCGTAGGAATACATACGCATCGCAACGCTGACGAGGATTGTGGTTGCATACAGAACATTCGAAATACGGTTTGGGTGCACATGTCATGCTGGTCTTCTTTGTCTTTATCTCTAGACGCATGCCTCCCGGGGTTTTTAAATCGTAGTTGTAGATATCGTCAGAGTCGGTGCATTTCAATAAATCACGTATGATCTCTTCGCCCAACATCCCCCAACCATTGGATTTGCCCTTCGTAATTGAATTGCGGAGAACTCCCAACTCTTCCGCTCGTTTTTCCGCCCGGTTGTATTGATCCGTTGTTACCATGACCTCGATTGCGCGGTTCCTTCCCTGAGTAAAATGTTTCATCTTTCTGTTTGATACTGCCATATTTAAGTGTGTTTGTTTGTAATAAATGACTCCGTTGCTTTTACCGAAAACAATTATTCAATTTCGAAAAGAAAAGGCAGAGAGAAAGCATTGTAGATGGTTGAAGCGCATGTTTGCCGGTGCCGTCTTCCTAAGTATCGCGATACTACTCGTTCTGGTCCTACTATAGTCGGGCCATATTGGTCCATATTAAATATCGACCGCAAATGTTTAAACTCGTTTTTGAGATATATAAATTAAAATAAATAAAACAAAATGGTTTTTATACACGAAGCATATTACAATTCTAGATCGTATTCTCCCGAGGAATGGATAACAAAGAAGGAACTACGCAACAAATCCAAGAAAGATGGGAAACTCACGTGCGCCAGTGGTTGTAGAGTGACTCTGGTAAATGGGTGCAATTATATCACCTCTAATGGCACCTCAGTGTATCGTTGTACGCATTTTCGTCATGTGACTGCATCTGCCAACACAACGTGCCAAGTGTTAAAAAAATACGGTCACAATGGAGAAAGCAAAGAACACTTGAACACGAAACGAATCGTCGCGGACATGGACGTAGTATTTGCAAGAACATGTCACTTTTCCAAATGTATTAATAAGATAGAATGTCGTCCAGACCCCACATGGACCTCTAAAATGGAAGTACGGTTGGACAAATGGTTGTTCGATGTCGTATATTTCGAAAACGATACGGTGAAGGTGGTCATCGAAGTAATGCACACGCATGCAACCGTAGGTGAAAAACGCACATGGGCAATGCAACAACCGTTCGAGTTTATCGAAGTTCGAGCAACCGAATCCAAATACCTCCATGTTATCGACATAAAGGGCGAGTATCTATGCGGCGGCGATATATGTCCGACGTTAAACGAATACGTACGCCTTCAACACAAAAGAAAACGCGATTACGAAGAACGGCAACTTGCAAAAAAACGTCAATATCAAAGCGAACGTCTTAAAACATGTGTTAATATGTGGAACCACATGCGTCGTAAACTCCGACTACAATACAAGCGCAATTTTCTGAGTCATTGTAGGTTGTTAATCATGGAGGAAAAGGAACGCCGTAGAAAAGAGCGAGCCCATATGTTGGAAGAAGACAGGGCCTCTAAGGCAATGGGTTATTTGTATACTATGGGTTCGAAATTTAAAGGTTACGAATTGGAAACGGAATGGGAACGCGAATGGAAATCATTTGGGAACAAGGAAAACACCGTTCCATACGGTGAACTGAAAGGTTGCGATGTCTACCAAGTCATTTATGGATATCCTCATTTAATCAATTTAATTTGCGGCCATGCGGGCAAGAACCGTTTAAAAGACAAGTATTCATCGGTGTACCAAAACATTATGGAAATTACGAATGGAATGGTATTGAAAGAAAAGCACAAGGACAAGTACATCAAACGGAGGCAATTTCCGTACAAATGGAGAAAGTATTATCCCGCATTCCATGAAGCACTTGTACAATTCGCAAACGACAGAAACAATTATCATAGTATATAAGTATTTTTTTATAATATAAATGAAACGAATCGAGAAACAAGTGCGAGAAACCTACTACAAAGCATATACGGACGCACTGGAGCTCCAGTTGAACGAAGAACGGTTTGATTGGGTCTGTAAACTACATAATGAGATCGTAATTCGCATCTGTAGCATGATTCCTAAACGGACCGACCTTCATAATCGCATTGCGGAAAACATGGACCCTGTATTGTTTCGCCAAATGTTGGAGAACAAATGTTACAAACCGGAAAACTTTGTGGCGCTAATCAACTATGTTTACGAATGGATTGGCAAACTGTGTGCACCAGCAAGGGACGAAGAGGTGGCCCGATCCAAAGCGGCCCTATTTAAAAGCATGGAAGAGGGAGCAACCTTTGGGAAACTGGTCCCACAGTTTATATTCAGCGTACACGAGCATCTCGATACAATGGACGAAGATATGAACCTAGAAACGACAAAAAAGTTTGTAAACGCGATTAAAAAGTAATCTATATAAGTGTTTTGTATGTACATTAAATGAATGGTTTTACTGTAAAATATTTAGCACACAAAGGTTTTCTGGACGGAAACGACTTTATGGAGCTTACAAATACATGTAAGGCCTTCCGCCCCTTCAACCGAGCCGAATATATAAATAAACTGTGGAAACATGGAGCGGTAGAAAATGTAAAGACCGCATGTTACGTAGAAAAATTGTTGAAACGGTATCCACCATGTGAAATTCTGGGCGAGATTACAAACGTTCGTTTAGAGAAAGAGGTAGTCTCTGCCCTAAGAACAATGTTACCGAAACGAAAAATGTTTCATTTGGCAAGAACTCATTCTCCGTTGTCCCGTTCTTTGTTTGCAAGAGAAAATATACTAGGTAAACGTTTTCGTTAAATATTGTATTTATCCCGTACTTCTACTATTTCCTCTCTGAAAAACAATACCAAATAAATCAACATCGGGTAGACGAAATAATACGTATATTTCACCTTTCTGAAATGATTGTTTTTGTAATACTGGTACCAAAAGGGAGACAGCCCATGTAGGATGCACAGACCGGTAGAGAATGGATTGGTAAACAATGATCCTATACTAAACCAACTCATGTTCTCTTTGAAAAACACGCACATTACGGCCGAGAATCCTGCCAATACGTCTACGTATGCATTTTTAATGTTCCAGTCGATGGATCCAAGTACTAGGCCTAACAGTAAATGAACCAATGCTATCGAAGTGGAACTCTGTTCTTTTGTTCTCAGCATGACGGATAAATTCATAATAGCGTGGCCTATTCTTTCTCGCCATGTCAGTGCGTACAACAGACAACCTAACAGTATGCCACCTGCCCAAATAAACGCTGTTTGTTTTCGAAACCCACATATACTGGTTACCCACCATGGCAAAAATCCCAAGTGATACAATTCATTTGTGAGATAAAATCCTATGTACAGACCTAGCATGCATGCGCTTGGAACAATGTCTGAGGTAGACAATTTTTTGATATGTATCTGAGCCATAGCCATGCCGACACCAACCGCTACAAAGTGAAACAAAGGAGATACATTGCATACATGCAAAAAGATAAAATGAAAGAGTATCCACATATATTTTATATACAAAGTATTTATATACAAAGTTTTTAAACAAATGGCATTGACCATTGTATCACCCAATGGATTCCGATTTTTCTCAGTTATGTTTATGATATCATCATTGATCATTGCTTTCATTAATTCCTTGGGCAATACGCTACCAAAAGGAATGGAATTGGTGCGGTTTTGCGCGATTAACATATCTGGGTTTGCTCTGTTTAGTTACAGCATTTTTAAAGGAAAGTCTGTGCGCAACCCTAAAAAAATGTGGTACATTAACAGTTTTATAAGTAGTGGAATAGCATTGATAATCTACGCAAATACGGTATTGTCAGGCGCAATTCATACATATGTTCTACCACTGTTTTATCTCGTGGAAATAGTGCTCGCTATATACATTGGAAACAAGCTCCGTTTGGAAACGGACTATCAGGCATTTCAAGAAATGACGGAGTTTAATGTATAGCAACCGCATTGGCGGTCGGTGCTTCACCTACAAATGTAAAATAATAGACCCATGCATCGTGACCTTCTATGATGCGTTCCAATACCCACCATTCGTCGTACCTAGTATTTAGAAGCGTTTCAATATCTTTTGCGGAACTATCATATGGAACAATAACTGCTGGTCTCATCATATATAATTACACACCTATCGCTTATATAGTATCGGTATCTAGGGGCTGCCATCGTGGCATCTGTTTTAAAATAAGCCATGATAGGTACAACTGGCCCGATCCGAACAGTACGATAGTTGCAATTACATAATACATATCTCCCGTCATTTATTAGATAAAACGTTATATAAAAAGTATAAAAGTAAAAATCCAATCATAAAATGGCAAAGCGCAAACGAGATATGCCAAAGCGCAAACGCAACACCTGTTCTATATGTCTTTCCCTTACTAAAAACGAAGCATCGCTAGACAATTGTTCCCATACATTTTGTCGCAAATGTATCGTGAAATGGTCCGAGACGGAAAACACATGTCCACAGTGTAGATCCGCGTTTACATGTGTTTCTACCGAAAAATCAACTCGTCGAGTTCGCAGTAGACGCCAAGGAGAAGACAACCGTACAGTAGACATGATTATGAACGAATGTTTGTGGAGATTTGTTACCGATCACGATTTCAAGTTTACTCTTGCCAATCGTTTTATAAATGACCGTACACCATTTGTTTCGTTCATTTGTCAGGCATTGAATGTTATACTGTCGGATACAGACTTTATTGAAAGCATCAAGCAGTTTTGTGACGATGAAGGACATTCAGAATTCAGAGACAACCTTGACGACGCCGCACACTGTATAGATTCACTGATTCGTGTTGGTACTACTTCCATAACCATTTAAGCAATACTATATCATCCATTATTATAAGCAACAACAAAACTGTATACATATAAGTCTCTGTAGACGGAATGAAAAATTGAAACTGTATGTACCAATTGCACATGCACCCAAAAGCATAAATATATTTTGACAGTGATTTTAACCAGTCCATGTCATCGTAACATAGTCGTAGTCCGAGATACAAATTGACCGGAAACGAAATGGCTGAAAAATAAGTATACAATAATAAAAGCTGACCGACATTGCTTTGTTCGAAATCGACATTCCATGCAACCAGAAGGAAAATAACGGTAGCACTGTGGTGTAAACGCGTACTGGTTGGTAAATTGCTAACTCGAAACAACCCCACCACATCGTTCGAGACATACATGCTTGCAAATATACGAATGGTTCGATTGTCAAATACATCGATCATAGCATCCTGAATGATCATAAACCATCCCAGAATGACCAGAAAACTTAAGTAGATACCCTTGGTTATGTTTTTCACCACATAATATTGTTTATTTACAGACAACGATGAAAATTTTAGAGTGTTGTATTTTAAATAATTTTGGGTATGTTCGTACGAGAAATAGACACTAGTTGACGAAATCAAAAAAACAAGTAATGGTATCATTTATTTATTTATTATCTTGAATATATAGAGTGTTAGAGCAAATACATCAGAGCTTGGGTTTCAACACATGCCTTTCGCAGAGGAAATAAAGAATAACATACTTACTTTTGTTTGATAGTGTTGCAATACAACTCCTTTAACGGTGATGCAACATAGGTGTCAAAGTATGACCCTTCCAACGGTTTTCTTACATTGTTTTCCAACCATACTAAAGTCATGTGAATCATTTGTATAACATTCAATGCCTTTTATACTCCGCCCTGAGATTAGGAAGTGTATCGCGGTCCTCACGAGTAATAGTATTGTGAAAATAACATGAACCTGTACTCCATGGTACTGCTATCCATGGTTTTGGTACCCTCCCTTTAAAGTTGGAACAGGTTACTTCACAGTCGGTTGCGGATCGACAATTGTATCCCGCCATGGCTTGGACGATACTCAGGACAATTACAAGTAGTTTAAACATATTGAATATCTGAAACGAGACTTATATACTACAATTTTAGAATGCTGCAATGTGGCTCTTGGGCCTTTGTCGGTCCATCCATCGCGAACACTACCAGATACCCACAAACGTTTTGAATTTTATCGATTAAAGTTTCCGCTTTTTTCGTATCCATTGTTACATTAAGTATTGGGACATGGACCCCGTTCCCTTTCTTTGAAATTTCAAATTGCATCCGCTGGTTGCGAATGTTGTATACGTCATCATCGTCGAAAATCAATGTATAAATTGTCGGGTTACGGTTAGGCTTTTTCATTTTGATAAGTTTTGCACTTTCGTCGATTTCAATAACATGTGCGCTTCGGAATACTCGTTCGGTTAAATAAGTTCCTATGTATTCCATATTATATGAACTGACACCGACTATCCATGGTACCTTATTATTTTTCCCGGCCGCATCGATGTGTGATATCACTTGTTCTTCTATTGAATCATCATCGTCTCTTCGTCTTAATTTGTTTTCAATCTGTTCAACTGTATGCCTAGTTAAGTCTTCTTCGTAACCATCTTCACCGGGATAACGTCCGTATGGGCCTTCGGTGCATTGCCACGACATATTGAATATCAGAAACGAGACTTATATACTGTAAAAACAGTTTCGACACACCGCGGCATATTGGTCGGTCCCGATTAAGACTTGTTGCGTATCGTTACTTAGGCGTTTCGTAAAGGCTGCTCTTGTTCCATTGTTGCACATGCTACACAATGCGTATAACCGTACCGTATCATCCGCATGTGGTAATAGGTTTAAAATATCACCGATTGGTTTGCATTGAAAGTCGGCCACTAATCCGGACACAATTACTGTTTTATTCTGTTGCAACTCTTGTAGAACAAACTCGTACAGATCCGGGAAAAACTGTGCTTCGTCGATTGCGATAGTGTCCGTGTTTGTGTAGTTTTCATGGGTTGTTAGTGAGAACAGTCGGTCCGTTTTGACACAATCCATGCTGTCCGTACAGTGAGTCACTACCTTGTCATGTTTTGTATATCGGTTGTCCGTCTTGTGGTTTACGACCAGTATTTTTTTGCCAATGCATTCAAGACGCCGTACTCTCCGTAGTAGTTCTGTGCTTTTTCCGCTGAACATGCATCCCAAGATCACCGTCAATGACATTTTGAGTTGTATTTCGTTGGTTTATATACGACATAGAACAACCAGTTCCACAAAAATTACCGCCATATGAAGTGGTGTACACGTATGGTCTCATAATCATACGTCCCTCTACGTATCGTAACTGGACCGATAACATCCCATTGCAATTGTCACACCGCATATACAATACGTAAATATTATATTTATAGTAGCTTTGGCCTACCATTACAGCACATGAAATCCATGTTCAAACCTTCAATCGTCCACAGAGACCCGTAATTCTCCCATGTCATACCATTGTAAAAATGGTTTTCGATTGGCCGTCTCAAGTAATACGTGTCGCCCTGCTTTATAAAACATGACTCGCCGCGTTCTGGATAGGTTAATTTATTTTTAGGTGGAAAGTATTTCATTAATAAAATATTAACGTATATTTATACAAAGGTTATTCAACCGCCGCTGAAACCATTCTTTTTCGAATGAAGAAGTCCGTTGCCATCCAGTAAACACCTCGAAAGACTTCACTGTAGGCTCCTTCGTTTTTAAGAACCGTTTATACGAAACGATAGTGTTCAAGAAACATGCGTGGCAAATCTCGTCTTGTTTGTACTCCGGAAAAAAACATTCTTGGGTTAACTCGTCGCATTTGGAACACTTGAATGAATCCGAGTAACACCGTCGAAGATCACTCATTTACAAAAGTTTTTAACCAAATATATACCCACCGCCGCGTAATCGCAATACCAAATGGAGAGTGCTCTCCTTCTGAATATTATAGTCTGAGAGAGTTCTGCCGTCTTCTAGTTGTTTTCCGGCAAAGATAAGACGCTGCTGGTCGGGGGGAATGCCCTCTTTGTCTTGGACCTTTTGTTTCACGTTTTCGATGGTATCTGAGGGCTCTACGTCGAGTGTGATTGTTTTACCTGTTAAAGTTTTTATGAATATTTGCATTTATAAGACGGATGCATTCTTATATACTCCTTTTTTCTTTTAGAACTTGTACACAGAAGACTTCTAGAAGCTCATATGTGCGGTATACCCGATGTATAGGGCCAGATAGAACCTACATTTTTAAATATAGTATAAATACATGTAAAAATGTAATAAAATGAATGTGGCCAAACGCTGTCTGGTAGTGTCAGAACCGTCCAGAGCACCAAAACGAAGAAGATCAAATGCATTTGTTTGTGGTGGACAATGTGGTACTATAAATTGTAATTATATAGGCCCATGTCGTGCAGACCTTGGTAGACACCTAGGCAAATACAAAACCCAATGTCCAGTATGTAAATTGGTGTATTGTAATAGATATACTATGCACAGCCATTTTCGTCTGAAACACCCCCATTTAATCAAAGTACACGGCATTCCTAATGCAAAAAAACGGTTAAAATATCCAAATGATTTACTACCATACAAGATTGAATTTTCTTATTTAAAACGTAAAATACATGTATGCATGTTAGGCGACATAAGAAAACTAAAACAAATGAAAGAGTATGTGAAAACCAAGGGGCCTACATACGAAACATACAAACGAAACATACCTCATTATGAATCAATGGTTGAATGCACAACCGAAATGAGACATAAGATTGCGACCCAGTGGATTAGACGACTTATTGAAACAAAACGTATTCGCAACCAATTCGTGCACGAGTCCGGATTGAGAATGCGATATTTATTTCAAGAACACGGCGGACTGTTTCAAATTTCATTGGATCGTATAAACGACAACTACCCCCATTTCTATGGTGCCAATTGTGCATTTACCAACATAAGAGACGCACCGTTATGTATAAACCTCCAGTACAACCCACTCGACTACTGTATCGAACGCAATTTTGTTGAAGAAGCAATCGATCGATATCATCACCCTATGTCATTGGATACGAATACATTAGCACATTATAATACTGTGTTTAATAATTCGGCATACCGTGCATACTTTAAAGACAAAAAACTACTGGTAAACGCGTTTCCAACAAGTAAGGATTATATACAATACTGTTTTGAATTGGCCCAAAAACAAGAGTTCAAGTGTGCCATATCCGGTATTGTACCGATAAATGGTAAACCTTCGGATTTACCGGGCATTGACAAATTGTTTCAATGGTCTTTGAACGCAATAGATCCTCCCAAAGGTCACATAGCAGGCAACATTGAATGGGTCTGTTATTGTTTTAATCCGGTCAATAGGGATAAATGTAAGAAAATACGTAATGTTGATGATCCGCCGTCTTCATGGACAAAACAATTGTGGGCATCATATTCGTACTTGTAAGACACCATCTACAATTCTTACATTATCTAATAACCATTGGTATTGTTCGGGTTCAAACCCTATCAAAATACTTTGTGTACGCTCTAGTTCCCCTGCTATTAAGCGGAGTAGTTCTTCCAGTCCGTCTCGTACAGTAAGACAGGATGGCGGTATCCGATGCCAGCAGATATGTGTCGGGCCATTTCTTGGTTCGTGTATGTACAGGTATTTTCTACGGAACCCTATGTCTTCTTCTAGTCTATTAATAAATAGTTTTCTTGCCAAAAAGCACGAATGAAAACGAAGCAAGTGCGGTTTTAGTTTGTACATGGCCCGAGTTTTATAAATTGTCGGTCGGCATCTATTGAATACTTCCTTGTTAAAAAATATTATATAAAACCAATCTTTAACTTTTATATATGTCAACAGTTTCGGGAATAAATCAATCGGGAATGAAACGTATTCCATTTCGTAAATTACCGCCAAGTGATATACATTCCTTTCATTGTCCTACGCGATCTAGTAGAAAACATGTGTTCGAGACTAGGTTTAAGCCGGTGGATTGTATGGTAGTCGTTCGAGAAGAAGAGACGGTTTGTGTAGATAGAGTTCCGTGCGGTATAGTGTATATAAAAAATGGCAATGCATATGCCATAGGTGTTATAGAATCAGTAGGTACCTTCAATCTGGATGAGTTGTTTACAATGGATATTCACCGACCGGTTGTGTTTCAGTTGTGGGGGTCATACCAATCGGTTATATGGACGGCGGGAGAGATAGAGGAATTGTTGAATTGGCGTCAGAGTCTTATAGAACAACCGCATCGTGTAGACAGTCGTTTGGTTGAAAAGTTTGAAAAATCACGATGGATGTTGTTTTGTTTTTGGCCCAATACGGTAGAGGATTTAATCGAGTTGGAGATCAAGATTATGGGTATTGTATTGGAGCAAGACATGTTGGGTGGTGGTGTAATGCGTCTAGAATTACCAAGGCAGTTTGATGTGTCCACCATGGATGAGGTGCGCGAAATAGTGAAAAAACAATATATGGATACGAAATTGTTGTTGACAGAAGAGGAGGAGGATTTTGTAACAAACGAAGCATGGTTTAGCGAGCAAATAAAACAAATATTTAATTTATAAAAATGTGCGTATAAATGACTTTTTTATTGTAATCAATGAGTGAAAACCTGTTAGTGGAGCGTAAATCGCTTCTAAACATCGAGTCTAGGTTGGACCTCGTTGAATCCACTCTCCAAGAAATTCTCGTCAATGGCGATGCGATGGAAGATCGTATCAAAGAAAAGTTGGGTGATATAAACGATGAAATTGTAAAGAACACTTCACAGGTCAGACGATTGAAAGCTCAGTTGAACGCCTCTCGAACAAAGCCAATGACTATTTTATTTATGATATTGATTTCCCTTTGTATATGGACCATGTGTATATATTGGTGGAGGGTTTAATTCAAACTCGTTTTATTTTTTCGTATTTTCCCAATAGGGAAAGATTACTCACCGAAAAGAATATCAACAGAGAATCGGAGAATATATAAAGAACCGACAACAGGTACAATAGTTCGTCTGTTACGGTTTCATTCGGTGTGCCCATACTCAATACCAAACCAAATACATTCGAACATGCGAATAGTATTGTAAGCGCCAGTGTAATGATCAGTGTACTTCGATCGTGTATGTTTGCAACGCCGATACCGAATACATCCAGTAGCAAATGACCGGTGGTTATCCAATACAACGGCTGTTCAAATGCCCTTCCAATCATAAAAAATGTATACAGTACACCAACTGGTATAAGAAAAACGTGAATAATTCTCATCTTGGAATTATGTACCGTCATTGTTTTCAAAATAGGAGCTGGCTTAATGCTCAATGATTCGTATTTTTCTTTGCTCGCTTTTTCGTGAGTATCCTTTTTGCTTAGTGATTTTTGGAGAGTAAGTAGGCGCATAACGAGCATTACATCTGTTAAGAATATCCACGCGGCCAATACAAGCCATATAGCCTTTTCCCATATAATTTCTAAACAGTTCGAGGTTGGATCCGTTAGGCATCTTGATATAGCCACGTAGTTCAGCCATACAACGGTACCGTCGAACAGGGTGGCAGCGAATGCCACGAATAGCGTAGCCATTGTTATAACACTACTGTCTGATATGGAGACAAATAGGACCAATGGTTGTAGTAATACATGCATCTGATGCAACCATGACATGTGCGAACTTGAAACGTACGGCTCGACGGATAGATATACGATTACTAAGCATAAATTGGTGACGGCCCCCAAACGAATTAAATTTCGAGTGGTGATGGTGGCGATAGTGTCAATCGGTCTAAAATCCATTTATCTATTCTATTAAGTTTTATATACTATGAATTGTTAGAAACTTCCCCTCGTTTTTTTACATGTACTTTTCTACGCTTTGTATCTCTATTGTCTTCGATGGGTCGTTTTTTTTCTTGTGAACTTACGTGTCGGTCCCATGTGGTTAACCAGTCGTACATTTCTTTCATTGCTTCCATTTTAAAATGGAATTTGGGGTATATATATAATCCCTTTTCGTTCTAAATGGATTATAAGCCCGGAGATTTCATAAAAGTACATGGAGACAACGAATGGTACGCAGAAGTTATCGATGAGAACGAAGACAACCAATTGGAAGTTTTTTATATCAACCGAACCTCTAAAAATAAATGGGTATGGCAATACGATGAAGATTGGGATGTTGTATCCAAGGAATCTGTACTTGAACACATACCATTCGACAAAAAAGACATTATCAAATGTTATGAAAAATTGGGGTTTCGACCGTTGACGGACGACACATTTGTGAAACTAGACGATAAGATTCCTGACGATGTACTGATGCCCACAGGTGTTTTTGACCAAGAAGAAGACGATTCAGAAGACGACATGAGCGATTTCATTGTTCCAGATGAAGAAGGGGAAGCATTTACTCCAGCAGACCCGACAATCCCATTTGTACAAGAAACACACGAATTGGTTCACAAGTACAATGAGTGGGAACCAGAAGACAACAAAGGTAAAAAATTAAAGGTCTTTGTGGACGAACTAGCAGACAAATACAAGACCCAAGATGATGAGAGGCAGTTTGTGAATGGTACCAGTGTAGACTACGACCATCCGCCGTTAAAAAAGCAAAAATCCGAAAAATAATAAAAAACATAGTATATAAGTCTCGTTTCATCTTTAAAATTATGAGCCAACTAGCCAAAACCGTCAAACGCAAACGCCGAGCATCCACCAACGCCATTCGAGAAATCAGAAAAGAACAGGGACGAACCCAGAATATCATTCCGGTCGCACCATTCAATCGTCTCAGTCAAGAAATTGCACAAACGTATAAGCAAGATATGAGATTCAAAGGTGAAGCACACCGTGCATTACATGCCGGAGCAGAATCGTATCTCGTCGAAGTGTTTCAAGCAGCCAACAAGGTCGCCATTCACGGTGGACGAGAAACCGTACAGGCCAAAGATCTAAGACTCGCCGTGGACTTGTCGAATTGAGAGTATAAATATACATAAGCCGTAGTTTAATATGAGTGTATTAAGCAATTCAACACATCTAAATATTACTAACAATACCTCTAAATTTATAGAAATCACCCTCTCCGTAGACCAACAAACATCGTTTCGAATACAACATAACTCACAGCACATCATGGAAATACCACAAAAAACGTCTGAACATGCTTCTTACGCATCATGGTTAGTAGATACCGCGACATGTTGGACGCGTGGTAAGTCCATGGAAACCGTGAAAATGAACATGCCTCCCAAGGAAACACTTCAGTGCGATGTTAACTGTTCTGGAGCACTGGAGTTTAGCTCAACCATTAAAGAAAAACATAGCGCGGAACATGTATCGGGAAATTTGCGTATTCCGCCTGAAAACCAAGGCTGTGAGCTACATCTTATCTACGCAGAAGAAACGGGGTTGGGGTACACTGTCAACGGCGATGTAGCCATAGGATTAGCAGACATGACGGCACATACCGTCTTTGTTAACTCGGTTGTCAAAAGCATGGATGGACATATAATAGACATTGAGGACAATATTCCATCCATGTGCAAAATTTCCATTTAAAAAATAAACTATATAAGATATCGTATTATTAACAAATGGAACACTTTCTGCTTACCAACAGATGCACCAAAATAAGAGTTCAAACTTCCGACAAACACACCCTAAAGGTATTTTCGGTGTTTTATCAACATCCCGCCTTGTTAAATCCAGATGGATGGAAATTACTCGATCACAATGAAAAAATATTGGTAGACGAAAATACAATGTGGTTGTTGGACAAACATGTGTGCGAATTTGGGTTTAGTCCCAAGGATGGTACCATACTCACCTGTAAAATAACTCCAAAATCCGGGACCCCTGACCTACAGAAACACTGGGACGACATATTGGACTATTGCATAGAGGTTAAGAAAGATTTTGCACAGTTCGTAGACGCACAAAAGGCAGACGAGTTGACCAACCGTCTAGACCAATTAAAACTCAAATCTGATTCACAACCGGCGTGTTTGGATCTTGCAACCAACGATCGTACGCTTGAAAAAATTCCTGAAGAGACAGGGCAAACTCTTCCCAGTAAATTAGACGTGGATTAGGTTCGGTTCTTTCCATATTGTGTTATTTCAAACCATAAGTTATATGTAAAAATAAATAATTTTTTTTTTCAAATCTTGTCGTGGACTTGTCTACCGCACCCTTCCAATACTAAAACCCCATCGCCTTGTCGGACCACTTTTATAAAATGTGTCGGGCCACTTCGGACCATGTTAGTCTATACTGTGACCATACTACCCACTATCTTCAGCCTAAAATAAATGGGCCTATGTCCATGTTGACCTCTTTGGAGAGAGACCCTCTATTTGAAAAAAAAAAAATTTTTTATATTTTTAATAAACATGCATTCCTATGGTATTACGTGTATGCATTAGCAGGTAATAGTATATATGCTGTTCGATGTTTAACAGATTTAGGGAAAAAAAAGTTTTTCTCTGAGTAGGGGGCCCTCTCAAAATCGTCATACAGGTGCACAGGCCTATTTATTTTAGGCTGAAGATAGTGAGCAGCAGGCAATTAGTGGGGAACATATGGGAATAGCATTGGATTATATGTGCAACATGTTTTAATTTATATTGTATTTAAGTCGTTAATATTATAAACAAATGCGTATTTTACTATTATTAATTGTCGCTGTTCACGGTCTGGAATGTGATATTGACATTCTTGAAGAGGCAAACAAGAATACCATAGAAATTTATGGTCGGATGAACCGTGCATTTCTTCTACTGAACCAAGAACAAATGAGTATCGGAGAATTTAACAATACGTATCACGATTACGATGTTACCCACGGAGATAGAAACGATCTGAAAGAAGGGTACGGTGGAAGTCAAAAAGCAAAGATGCGAGACATGTACGATAAAAAAACACAAGCCTTTGTCTATCGTACCGATTTGCCGGTTCCTGAGTTTCTCCCACAGTTCCCGTATCAGGTACTGTCGGTTGGAGGTCCACGTTCCGGAATTGGGTTTCACAACCATCGCCAAGCATATTTTTCTCTATTGTATGGAACAAAAGAATGGTTCTTCTTTGGAGGAAACCGAGAAGAATATATCATGCAAGAGTACAAACGAGAAAAGAAATGGCTTAGGGATGATGTATCACACGAATGGTTCGATGCGCCAATTTACTGTTTGCAACCAGCGGGTTCTATGATATTTGTACCATCCAATTGGATTCATGCCACTGTAAACCCCGGTACAGCTATCGGAATTGGTTACCAACAAGACAGTTTGCGTGAAAAACCTCCTACAATGGAAGCGCCTTCGCAATTTGAAACAAACGTTGAAATTCTTTGAGAAAACTGGTGGCCAACTCTGGATTTTCAATGATCATCATGTTTTCAATGTTGGAAGTGGCACTTTTCGTCAAATTGAAGGACCCGGTACTAACCCATATAGGGTTTTGCATTGCGTCCATGCCAACTAAAAACTTATGGTGCATCAGGGAGGCATTGCGTCCTCGTCCACACCCAAGTGTTAAAATTGTAGGGATACCGTCATGTTTTGGGAGTTTTCGATACTTTATCTTGGAATATTTGGCACGCGCCACTTTGTCTCTGGTACAAATAACCGACACTCCTTTTAATTTAGAGAGCGCGGTAATAATACGATCGTTTGTAAACCAAGCGGCACAGCCCATTACAAAATGTGTATCGTCTTTGTTGATACGTCGTACTAGACTGGTCAAAATGTTATTGGTATCGAACAAAAGTTTAATATCTCCACATATAACCTGCTTTCTACGATCGGTATCGGTTAATAATTTGTTTAAATTTACAATTTTCGGCATATATAATAATTATACTTCTATTTATACTTTATTCTTTGGGCGCTTCATTCGGAACTTTTCGACCGAAGTGGTGTAGGTGGCACGGTATTCTTCGACGCTATCTTCCAAAAACTCTTCAACATTCTTTTTGGTAAACGAACAACGCTCTACCTCTTCGCGTCGGAACTGGTAACCGCCAATCTCGAGATTGGTTTGCTTGTTTTCTTCCATGTATTGTTTAATGGTATCAACGGATTCCTTCTGATCCTTCTTTAACAGTTTCAGTTTTTTTTCGTGGTCTACAATAACCTTCTGTTTATTCAGGAATTCAGAACATGTTTTCTTGAAGTCTTTGCGAGTAATCTTTGTCATTTACTGTATCTCAAAGTATATATATACCCCATTTGTTAATTAAAATGATGTCGGTTCATTTCAAAGCACAATATTTCTTTGTATTCTTCTTCATGTATGAAGCTATCAAGTATTGCAATTCAGACCCAATATTAATATTAAGTAAAGCATTTACCTATGCACTACTATACGCATTGTGTGTCAAAGAGTCGGAATAAAAGAAATTTCTTTTTTGTTCTTCTGGTTGTGCATATGTTATGCCGATGCATATGTTATGCCGATGCATATGTTATGCCGGTGCATATGTTATACCGGTGCATATGTTATGCCGATGCATATGTTATGCCGATGCATAAGTTTGCATATAGAATACCTACGAATATTTTGTAATTTAACAAGAAAACTCGTTCATAAAACATACACAAGCATAACACATAAACATGTCTAAAAAGAAAGCAACCTTACGAGCTTCGCATTTGGCTAAATTTGTAAAGCCATTCCGATATACATGGACTCATTTCCGTTTCGAGCGTGAGTGGGAGAAATTCCGTATACAGGAAAACGCATACTTCGGTCTATTCAACACGAAGACCTTAGCCATCTACTTTTCTCATGGTAAGATAAGAGAAGAGGAGGCATGGGACTCCCTTATGTCTCATTTTCAAACCATGGGAAAGCCAGAAACACCTCGTAGAGAGTCCAAACGCAAACAGGCCTTTAACAAACATGAAATAGCGTACGCTAAACGGGACCCCGAATTGAAGGGAGAGTCTATGGCGTTTAAAGGGAACGAGGGTATCGATGCCAAAGCATACGAGTTTGACCCTTATAACTTGAAGGCAAAACCGGATGGTATTATTGGTGATCATGTCATTGAAATCAAATGTCCTGTGGGAAGATTACCGGACGGTATTGCTCGAAACTACCAGCTACAGATGTTTGTCGAGATGGCATGCCATAACAAGCGTAAAGCTTACTTCTACCAATACTACAACCCTGCTGGTTGGTATTACTTCTACGAAGGGCTTCGCCACGACTATTTTCATCTAAGCGATTTAAACCCTGACGATGTTGTGTATCGCCCATGGTTTGACAACGACTACACGATGTTGGTGATCTTTCAACGCGTAGAACGCATTCTGAATGCTCACGACGACAGAAAAGGCGACAGTTTGGCAGACAAGTTCTGGAATTACTGTAAAAAGGTAGAAAACTTACCAAGGCCAGACCGTAAGCTTAAGGGAGAGAAAGCAAAAGACGCATGGGAAGATCACCGTGAAACCGCCATCTATTTAATATCTCAACTGTCCGAAGAAAAACTTATCGCGCATGGTTTTACCGGTTGGTTGTCCAGATGCATCATAGACGCCTTGTCCATGGAAGGAAACGACATGAAAATGGGTCGTGTTTTGACGGTTGACAACGAACGAAACGAGTTGCGTGTTCTATGGGAAGGCGAACGTATACGTCAAGACGATTTTCGCCCGATAGTGGACAAGAACACGGGGGCATTTGAAGAATGCATATCGTTTCGACAAATGCGGCGTGGTATCATACATATTATGAGCCATATGAACTACCAAATATCTGGAAAGCCAGAAAGCGAATGGTTTACATGGGCTCAAGACTTGAAACATGATCATCTTACACACCTTCCACCAAAACCTCCTATACAGTATTCATTGCACGAGGTAAGCATAACAGAAGAACAATTCAAACGGATTTCACATGCTTTGAAGATGTTCCTCATGGATTTGCATTCTGGGACATACCCCTTCAAGAGAAACAAGAACCCCGAAGGATCCGGAGATCGTTTGGTAAGCTCGCTGAATACCATGAAATGTACAAAGATTCTGCTTGAACCACGCGATGTAGTGAAAATGACGCCAAAGAAACGTCCGCATGAAGCAAAACGTCAGAAAATGTCTATGGAATCGAACTGGTTTAATCCAGAGACCCATTTGCCAAATTACGCAAAAACTGCATTTAAAGCTGGTCAATGGTACGCTCGTCGGGGGACGTATTTCTATGTTTGGAAACGTACACAATGCTATCTTACCGTGTCAGCGTTTCGCAAAGATGGCAATTGGAAACAGGTTTGCGCCGTAGATACGACAAAATCGAAATCATGGAATACTATCCAACGTGTAGAGGTAATCAAGACATCCGGAAGAGAACAATTCAATTCGTGTCAACCTCAAGACTGTGTTAATATCAAAGAGGTACGCGGACTGGTCGATGATTCTGGAAAACCACTCGATCAACCAATCGTTGACGTTAAAAAAGCGACAAACTATGTTATAAATCGACTAAAAGATGATATAGAATATATTTAAAATTTTAATTGATATTTTTTTCTACAAGAGCCTTTGGTACCGGCCCGAGTACGAGGGGTACGTCGGTACCCTTTCCAACAGTGCAATTTCTTCCTACCTCCCTTACGCTTACGCATTAGCTCGATGTTGTCCATATATATAGATACTATGTTACTATATATACAGAAATAAAACTATACGTATGCCAAAAATAGTACAGTGTACAACATGTCAAAATAGTTTTTTAGGCACTACTTATACACTTATCAAACACCATAAAGAATGTACGCGAAACCAACAACCGGATATACAATTTACACCAAAAGCAATTGTCCAGCATGTACCGAAACCAAAAAACTCTTGCCCGATGCAACCATTATCGATTGTGACGGATACCTAGAAGACGCGGACGAGTTTCTCGACTTCATATGGTCTTTACCAAAGGCGGGTGGTATCACATCCTTTCCAATGGTGTTCAAAGACGGCGAATACGCAGGGGGGTACAAAGAATTATGTTTTCAAACAAATGTAGATTTTTAATTATTCTAATTTTTTATTACACGACTGACAGACCAATTGTAGTTTAATGTCACAATGTCTTTTCATTACTTTATCCAACAACAAATAGGAGTCGGTTTCGTCAGTGTGTTCATTCAATACAGAATCAATAATATCAGAACGTTTTACACCTACATGTGCCCGTTGCAACTGAACTTTAATAAATATACCTTGAGAATTTTTGGTGTAAAACCTATCTCCTTTGTGTAGAGAACAAGGACAAAACGAATCATTTCCTACCCTAAACTTATTGGACATTTTTCTAGTAGACTCCAATGTCATCTTTTGAGACAATTCCGTTAGAAAACGTTTCATTATACGCCGTTTAGACTGTTTTCTGAAGTGTTTGTAGACAGTAGACATGTTTAATTCGTTCATTCATTATATAAATAAAATACTTTTATACTAAAGTTCATCTTTACTCTTATCGACATATAGTAAATAACCCAATTCTTGTGTCAGTGACTCAATTTTGATTGTCTTTTCTTCGGACAATTTATGGTATTGTTTTTGTAACTCTTCCACTTGTGTTTTGAACAAGGTTTCGGTCATTTCCAGTCCAGCATTGATTTGTTCTTTTCGAGCATCCAAATCCGAAGACGATAGCCCCTTGGCTTCTTCGATGTGTAGCAACTCTTCTTCCGAACACAATTTCGGATCGTCAAAACATGTGTCTTGCAAACTTTCCTCGACAAACGACTCCAAAGATGCGTAATCGCGTCCTTTCTCGTACTTCTTCCATCCAAACCCATCTGAATACTTGATGGTTGGGTATCCTTGCACGCCGTGTTTTTGGCACAGACTCTGCTCCTTCGTACAATCGACTTCGGCAATCACAACATCGACCGCATCGGCCAGTTTATCCCATTCGGGCTTTAGTTTCTTACAATGGCCACACCATGGGGCTTTGAAAGCAACGAGGGCCTTTTTACCGGCGGTCTGTTCTTCGAAGGTGTCCGTGGTAAGGTATACGGTAGCTTGAGTTGTAGAAATTAGGGCAAACAATAAGAAGAGTTTCATTTTGTTAACAAACAAAGTCTATTTATATGGTAAAATAAATTAATCGTAATAATATTTTTGTTATATATATTGTAGACATGAGTATTAAAATGGCATCACTGGCGGAACTTACAACAGAAGAAGAGTGTATACTAGAAAAACACAAAGATGTGCCAAAAGGAAAACATAAATATGTGGACGAGAAGGATCAAGAATACGTATTCAAAGGTTGGGAGGAAACGGGAGACAATGTAGTCTGGCTAGAGAAACATCAGCATCGTTTGATAAGCGTACTGTCTGTATCTCTGTTTAAAAAATTCGGAGGTAGAAACGATTTTAACCGGATGGATATATTAAAACAGTGCGTACGGGGGTGGGTAAACTACGACCAGTATGTCTTGATTTTTATTCCAGTAAAAAATCTTCCGGAATACAACGACTGCTTCATTGGGCTAAACAAGGAATTCCAAGGAAAAGTTAAAATAGCACCGTACGAACTTAATCCATACACCTGTGGGACCAATATGGTCGTTGGTGAGTCTAGAAACGCCATATTGGACTTTATAAGAAAATACAAGAAAATTTTTACATCATGCGTTGTTTCGGACGAGCGCATTTACGATGCCACCTTTGGTATCAACTTTGTCGGTAAAATACCAAGCGATCAAACGGATCAGGTAAGGGAATTACGTCTTAAGTACGGATACAAGGTGTTTGATATGGTCCGGGATTTTTTGATCGTAAAACCTTCTGAACGGGAGCCACTACGTTCAAAATTTCAAGAGTTATCCGATGCATTCAAGAGAGATGTTGATTATATAGGCATCGAAAAGAAATTCCTAAACATAGCGCCTATATGCATCACCAAGCCTCTGAAAAAGGGTATGAAAATTAAAGGACAGTTTGCGGAAGGAGAATACGTCGGAACGCTATTCGAACATGTCGGAACGCTATTGGAAACGTTAAAAGATGAGGAAACAGGAAGTGAAGAAAAAGCACGGATTACCAACTTATTGGAAAAGGTAAAAATTAATGTCAAAACGCTGTTGGAAAAGGTAAAAAATGATTATGGTAGAAATTGGATTATCGAATGGGACGATGGCACCACAAGTGCATATGATGAAATATATCTTCGGCCGTTCGATATGGAACCAAACCTATTTGACTCGCTTCGGGATAGGAATATGCTCACCATGCTCGGGTTTTCTTCCGGTAGAAGGTATCCATTCCATGCTAAACATACCGATCAACATTTAAAAGCAGACGATCGTAGAGAAAAAGAAGTTATTGCCCAAATAACCATGTTTCGAGTGAATCGTAAAAAAAATTACGATAAGGACGAAACGGACTATGGTTGGCATGGCCAACAAGATTATACAAAAACAACCATGTGCGAAGACAATGTATGGTCCTACGATTGGTCGGAAAATAAATCAACAGGCGAAGTTGGCGAATTGGATTCCCTAATGTTTCAGAGAAAAAAGGGCATATCATTGACAAGAAGCACCATAAAGGTAGATAAATTAAGCAAATGTGCTCTACAAGAGTTGGTAGAAGCATGCATGTCCAATTCATACTTTGTAACTGAGAAAATCGTAAAAATGAAATGGACACCGCATTGCAAAGGGATTTCTTTGGGATCGCAAAATCCAAATACTGGGTATTATTTTATGGCGTGTTTGCTACGAGACTTGTACGCGGCATGCGTGAAGAAGTTCAAACCAGAGGACTGGAAAACAGACGACGAGAACGCATCGAAATCGAAAGATAAAGTAAGAAGGATCAGTATGATTTTAAACCGCTCACCGTCATTGAAGGTGAAAGGAGCGAAAAGGAAAACTAAGAAAAAGGGTAGCTTATGGTTAAAGTTTTAAATTATGTTGCAAATAGTCCAATGCTCTGGAAAAACAAAACGCGGATGAAAACACATAGGTGTGCCACAGTGAATGGGTCATGTATGTCTCTCTGGTTTTGTATCCAAATGCCAATATACCGATTACAGAACCGAGTAGAATCCACATGGCAAACTTGAGTCTGTATTTTTTGCCTATGCACATTTCTCCTATAGAAATATGATAGATAGAGAGTACAATTGCCATGCAAATCATACTTAACCCAACAATGCTCACAGACGAGTCGTCCTTATAAATAAGATATCCGGCGCCTACACTTATAACGATATTAACAAACAGACCTATTGTAAATCTACATCTCCATTCGGCAGTTTCTTTTGGTTCACCCATAAAATGCCTCTTCCAGAAAGTGTTTGGTTTTACCTGCTTTGCTCGAATTGGCAACCATTGTACACAATAGGAGGTGATAGACATAATAGAAAAGCAACGGTCCAAATGAGCATACAATTCGGGATTTCCGGGCAAGTGTTGGCCCACCTCTATCCAATGCCACATCATAGACGATACCGCATTGGTCATCAAGAGCAGTTTCAGCCATATCCCTTGAGCCTGTAATATAGGAAAGAAGGCGAACATGTTGCTCATCACTAGACAGAACTTACCAAGTCCTTCGTAGTCGGCCTCTGTGAAAATATCTTTGGATGTAAATACAAAGATTGAGTAGACCATAGTGATAATGAAAAATGCACCATCGAGCTCATTTTGATCGTCGTCTTCTTCAAGGGTAGCCGTAGTCGGCAATACTTTTCGCATTTAAAAAATAATTAAAAGACATATATAGTTTAAATTTAACCGGTCGGGCCACTTTAACACGCCTGAAACGATTCATACGGAGCCTGTAGCCTCTTGGCGACGAATTCGATGGCCCAATACGTTGTAAACAGTATAGTCATAACAATGTCGTCGTTCATGCCGGCTTTAACCTTCCCGGTGTAAACATGTTTTGCTATCTGATACGGAGCCTTGTCATTTGTCAATACCATTTTCTGAAATGATAACAGCTGTTTCTTTAGTTCAGCCTTTACTTTACGGTGTCTGTCGTTGGCGTCTTCAAACGGGTTTATACAAACCCAATCGTTGATAAAATGTACCGCTTCGGTGTTAAAATAATTCAAAAACGAATGGGTGTATTTCTCCTTCCTCTCATGCGTTGTAAGAACACCGCACTTGCCTTTCTCGTATTGCGTATAACACCTACGTTCATCTCGACACATGTGAGCCATATGCGCAGCTTCTAATCCGAGATTGGATTCAAAAAAGTTGATTATCCATGCGTCGCGTAAATCCGGATGTCCGCGTATAGCCCGAATATGACCAAGTAACAAATGGTTTATTTGATCGTGATTTTTCGTTGGATACGTTTCAAACCCGGTAAATATAAGATTGTTCATCTCCATGACCATCGTAACGATTGCCATTTGAGAGTCACCCCCACCGTTAGGATCTACTCCAAGGAAAACAAACTTGGCCTTGTTTTTCAAGACCCAAGAAGATCGTTGCAACATTTTTTCCACCATACCTTGCGCAAAAACACTTGCAGCGTCATTCGTAATTTGGCCCATGCTCTCCCTAGCAAGTAAATCCTTCCTATCTCCATATATACTCTTCACCATGTCAAACTTGGCCTGAGATTTCCACGGAGGTATAACGGAAGCCATATGAGTACACTCTGCCGCTTTTCCAATCCGCTGGCACTTTTCACACGACATTCCCATTCTCAGGGTGTTAAAAAGAGGTGCACCCGATCCGTCTTTTAGCTCGAACATTTCACTGTAGAAATTTAATCCATCGAGGGGCGTACTTATAGCAATCAAACTCGTAGTCTCCATCTCTAACAGTGGTACAATTACTTCAAAGAATACGTCGAGTGCCATAAATGCCGCTTCTTCCATGTAAACGACGTCTCCTCCACTACCACGTAGGGTTTTGGCACAGGACGGATACGAATGCACTTTACGAACGTCCAACGGACTATCTCCTTGTAAGAGCAGTGTTTCACCATTGCATTTGATAAACATCTTACGATAAACGCCCGATTTTACCATGTCTCGTATGAGTTCGAGCAATTTTTGGGATGCACGTTTCCCTGTACTAAAAATACATTGTTCGCTGTGTGGTACGGTCATCGCGTAGGCCGCCACGAACATTGCCACGCTAGTGGTCTTACCGAACCGTCTAGGTGTGAGGCATAACACCTGCTGCTTTAAATTCTGAAATCCGTTCATCTTGCATACCCGGTCAAGGTCCACATCCGGGTCGTTTCGGTAGAGATGCATGCAAGTCGCCTGTAAAAAATTCCTATGGAAGATCTTTTGCATCTTGGAGCGTTCCCACCCCTTGTACGACTTTGGAACGTACTCCAGAAGCTTTTTAAGCTTAAACATCAATTTATCACCTTGAGCGGACTGTTTCTTTTTGGTTCCTTCTGTTAGGGCACCCAAACAAGTTTTGGGCAGCTTGCTTTCTAGTTCGATGAGTTTTTCTTCCTCGTAAAATGCGTAGGCCGAAGCCAAATAAGACCGAAAAGAAAGCGGTTTGGGATCCAAGGTTAGAATTTTACGACGCTTGGAGGTGGGCAAATCATCTATGTAGAGCATTCGTTTCGAGGTGGACTCGTCGTCCAAATACATGCTACGGTTGGAGGTGGATTCATCTTCCGATCGTATCGACGAAGTGTCTAAATACGTCCGTTTTGAACCATGGTCCAGATTGTCTACGATGGTCACACGTTTTGATGTGTTGTCTTCAAGACGTTTAGAAGAGTTATCCACGATTATACTTTTCTTGGGCGTCGGTTCACTTTCGAAGTTTTCCATGGTATATAAACTCGGAATCCGATATTTATAGGGTAATATGTTACCAACGGATGTATTGCGAAGAATCACCGATTTTTTATTCGTAAAGGAATGTTTGGAGGTAGAAACGGTACTCGGTTATAGATTGTTCGACAAAGAGTATTATGAGAAAAAACGGTACAATGAACCATGCGTACGTGTACGTAACAATATTGAAGTAGAGACCCGTCGTATTCAAGATACTGTATTTTCTCAAGTGAAAACGAGACGGCGTGAATTTCTCATACGGCACAGGGAAGAGATATCTACTCAGAAAGCGAACGATAAAGCGTACAATGCGATTAAATTAAAATATAGTAAGGTATTACGTCGTAGGTTAGAGATGGTATCTTAAATCATGCGTCTGCCGGCGGTTTCTACCAATGCAAGGAGAACCAGAACTGCCCCCATCAATTGTACAGAACTATCTGATTCAAGAGCTTCGCCAACAAATAAAGATATAATCCCAATAGTCGCGGTAAACACCAAAGCCGAAACAATAGGCATTTCGTTCAAGGAATGTACCGTGACACCATCACAGTTTGCTCCTAGAGGCCCTTTTGATAAACATCCGGCGAAGAAATTTTGAACCCCTTCGAACATTTGCAATAAGTATGTTAACAATACAAGGAGTGTGTGAAGACATACCGCGCTGAATGCACCCCAGAAGAGGCCCGTGTCGTCTCCCATATCGCCTGCGATATCAAGAGCGTGAATGGTTAATAGAGCAACGCATCCTCCAAATGCAAGCAATGCGAACATGGCAATAAGAGTTTTGCTCTTTCCTCTTCCGTTAGTGCCGGTTTTATCTTCATCTTCGGGGCACTGAACGTCGAATCCGTACCCTCCAACATCCAGTACACAATCGATGAGACGCTGAAGTCCCGCTACTATAAAAAGTACAGCTGTTGTCTCCTTCGTATCCATGCCATACACGATGGCACCGAGGATGAATGACAAATTTGTCATAGTGTTTCTTGCACTGTTTAGTACACGGTTCTTTAATTTATCTTTATCCGCGGTTGGCCTCTGATATTCACCAAAGGAATTTAGAGCAGAAAGTAGGAAATTTGCTGATGCTATTACCAAAAGAGTTGCCAATAATGTATTTAGAGTGTTCGTAGTGTCATCGTCCCCTTTGGGAAACCATTCGACCGCGGCCATTATAGCAACCGTTAATGTAAGAACTGTATGAAATGCACAAAATCCTTGAAACATTCCGTTTCCTTGTATTTGAGTAACTACTGCTGCTTCTTCGGTAGTTGCCATTTTATTAAATCCATCCATACTTATATACATATTCTTTTTTAATTATCGTATAAATGTCAACTCAGCCTCTGTAAATGCGAGCCTCCAAATGGCGCAATGTACTCATCGGTGACATTTCGCTACTGAATAAATTACGTTCCTGTCCGTTGGAGCGACCGGTTCATATCAAAGACCAAACAACCATGGACAATGATCTTCGACGAACCTTTCCATTGGACACTTGGTATAGCAAAGAACACATTAAAAATCTTAGCACCATACTCATGGTCTACGCCGACACCAACCCCACCATAGGCTACGCACAAGGAATGTGTTTCATAGTCTTTTTACTATACAAAGTATATTACAAGGATTGTCCACAATATGCCGTGCAGGACACATACTACTCCCTGTATACCATCATGAAGTATATCCGTCCATTGTACCCACGCGACGAACACGACGAGTACATAAATTCATGGTTAGATTCTACCTCTAGCATCATTCGTCTAAAACTATTGTACCATTCGCCCAAATTGGCAGTACGACTTCGAAACACCGGGTTTATAAAACTCATGTTAATAAAGCTCGGTCCTGCCCTGTTCGCCAATTGGTTCTCTTTAGAAGATACAGTTGTAGTATGGGATTATATATTTAAGTGCAATATGTTTGATAGGGTTCTAAATATCATGACCGCAATGTTTATGGTAAACCGTGAATTATACTTGAATTTATCCGATGAAAAGGTGTTACAGATCACTTCTGTGAAGTCTTTTTACAAGATTTCTTCCGTCGTTTCTTGCGCTCACTCGTTACGCTGATCTTTTTATCGCATACTGGACACTGGCGTTTGATCTCCATCCACTTTTCGATACATTTGTAACAAAAGGTATGATCGCATTCCATGGTAGTCGGCTTGGTACAGTCTTCTAAACATATGTGGCATGGTTCTTCGGATCGTTTTCGTTTTCTCATTTTACGCAATACTTTCTTTTCCGATCGGTTTAGAGTATTAGAGGCTTCTAACGGCTTCCATTCCGCGCGAATGCATGCGGTTTTCATTGCTTCTTCGTCGTTTAAGAATATAGCAATTTTACATAGTTTTGTACAGTTTCTAAATCTATTTTCTATTTTTTGCTGGATATCTGGCTCTGGTAAGATATACCCAAATTCATCCAATACTGGGTATACTATGGACTCAACGATGTGTTTACCATAAAAAATGCTCATACTTTCCGGTATACGACAATTGATTACACAACAATGCATATATAAATACTCGAACCGTAATATATACGATGCTTTTGTTATGGGCTCTCCTGTCCAGTACGCTTCTATTTCTATGGATTTTCGCTCTGCCCATTTTAATGGTAGGTGTAGCCTGTCTGGTTCCTGTCTGCCTTATGTTTGCTCCAATTTCCATGTGTATCACCATATTAGTATATTATTTTGTAGATCCGGCAAAGGAGTCCTCCCTTAGAGAAGTGTTGTCTGCCGCGCCAATGGAATACTGGTTTGGTGACATCAAAGTTAATGTACCAGAAGGAAACCACCTAATATGTTGTCATCCTCATGGTATTGTATGTACAGTCGCCATGTTTGGCATTCACTTTCAACCCAAATCAAAGACTCTTGTAGCAGTGGCACCACTTCTATTCGCTGTTCCGGTAGTAGGTTGGGTTGCTAAACACCTAGGAGCAATACCTGCCACCTATACCGAAATAAAGAAAGCATTGAAGCACACCAGCGTTATTCTGATGCCCGGCGGAGTACCGGAAATTGTTACCTACGAGCGGAAGATTCCATATGTATACCGTTGGGGTTTTTTAAAATGTGCAAGGGATACCGACTGTAGAATACTACAAGTCAGCAGCGATACGCGCTATTACGACACCGTATCCCTCCCATTGTACGATTTGCGGTTGTTTATCGCCAAGCGTTACAACATTCCCATGGTGTTTCCGGTCGGGTGGTTTGGAACATGGATACCAAAGCCGTTAAACATTGAACCTACAACCACGGTCTTTGAATACGATAAGAGTGCAACCTTGGACCAGAATAGACGGGTTTATTATAGCCTATAAATATGTATTCGTTTGGTTTCAATGGGAAACGCTGTCAATATATCACGTTTTGAATTCGCCGCAACCAAACCATGGCTTCTGAACGAGAATGTGACGGTTGGTAAGCAGAAAATCCCGGTTGCGGTTTTTTCCGTCCGCGCGGGCATGATGTCGTACTTCAATGTATTTGTCCAAAGAGGGTTTAAGTTTAATTTTGTGGACGAATTTGGAAACACCGCCCTACACTACGCTGCTGAGAAAAATCACGACTATGTTACAGCTCTTTTACATTGCGGCATGTCTCTAACACAATACAACATACGAGGACAAACGCCACTTATGATTGCTGTGAAAAATGGTCGATACCAGTATGTCAAATCATTGTGTAGCGCATGGTACATTCGAGATTACAAATGCAATGCTCCCATTCATTATGCCATTGAAACCAACGATGTAAAAATGGTCCTGTTGATGCTTTCCAATACACCCGCTTTTCCTTTATCTTGGATTTTCACAATTTATAATCCTTTAGAATATCACATGTACTGCTTATTGAATTCAGAGTCCATGTCGGCATTCTGTATGGCGGTATTAAAATTAAAATATGAGGTGGTACAGTGTTTCATGAGCCTTGGGGCGGACCCAAATTTACAGATAAATGGCATGTCCGCAAACTCGGTACTTGCCAAAATGGGTACCAGAAACACATATGGTGATATTTTTTATAGTAAATCCTGTACCAAAAAAGAAATAGACAAAATGTGGTCCATACTTGCTAAAGACACCGATGTGAATAGAAATATTGGAGGAGATTTACATACAAAATTATTAGGGTAATATTATTATATATATGTTACCACGCTTAACAAATGCTTGTGCTCGATTTCCTATTGTGTATAGTAATATCTCCATTTACTCCATTCATATATTTTTTAAATTCGGTTTTGGATAAGAATATTCCAAAGGTGAATTCAAACCAAACAGCGTTTAATATATGCGTCAATGTCTTACGTAAAAACGCTACTAAAAATGGAATTCTTGCTTCTCCGAATGAATATACTGATGTGTGGACCAGAGACGCCTTCTTTTCTATTATGGGTCTTGATAAGGTCGGGTTAGATGCAAAACAGGCGACAGTGGACACATTGGAAGATTTTCAACGCGAAGATGGACTTATACCGTTATATGTTGGAAGAGGAAACGCATGTTCTAAATTAATTTGCAAATCAAAACCAACCGGTTGCTTAAAAGCTACGTATGGTGATTCAAAAACCGGAGATGTAGTAACCGATAGCTGTTTTCAATTTATTATCATGAAGGGGCAATCGAAATCCAGTACACGAGCATGGGACTTTATGCAACAATTTGTAAGAAATGGTCTAATATACGAAAATGGATTGGGGTCGTGGATGGACACGGTATATCACAAAGGAAATGTTTTATACACAAATGTACTATACTACAAAGCCGCACGAACACTTGGATACAATAACATTGCCGAAAAAATCAAAGAACGGTTACAATGCTTGTGGAATGGATCGTATTTCAATTGTTCCACTTCCATAAAGTCGTTCGATCAGGTTGGCAACGCATTAGCCATTAAATGGGGTATAGCAGATGAAAAGAAGAATTCTATCATAAAGTACCGGAAACGATTCTTCACCAAAGGTCTATCCAATCCACCTTGTATTCCACCGGTACAGGATATATATTTACCATGTTATATGATCGGAAACCAAAACTATCATAATTTCGGATGGACATGGGTCAATCTATTGTTTATCTCTGTGATGAAAGACGAAACAGAGTTGCAAAAATTCCGTAAGGAGATACAAGCTAGAGGTACGGTTTACGAAATATACGAAGACGATAAGCCCGTCAACCAATTGTTCTGTGTTAGTCAACCGGATTTTTCTGAAGCTGCCGGCATGTTTTTGTTATGTTCGGACCGAAAAGTTGATTTTTTTACAAAACTATTGAAACCACATGTAAGCATAGACACCGGTGACTCTAGAGACCTCTATAAATGGTTGGCGTTTATATTTATTGCAACTTCTGGGGTTATTCAAGCAATACGTTCGGTGGTTATACACTCTGGAACCCTTAGTTTTTGGTCACAGGCATGTGTCGGGATAGGTTCCATATTTCAAATTGTTTATTTTTCTTTGGAGGGGAATTGGCAATTTATATTAATTCAGCTTGGTATTATGGCCTTAACGGTGATGAATATAGTGGACATCGTGGACAACAATGATAATTACTTAGGAGAGTTATAACTTATTATTTACGTCGTCTATTAAACAGTCTATTCTCGCTTTCATAGTTATATCGTTCTCGTATGTCTTCTGAAGCGACTCCAGTCCTTTGATCGATTCTCTAATGTGTTTTTTTGCTCGATCTGGATGTTTCTCCAATAAGATATCCGTGTTTTTGTACAGGTCTTTTATTCGGTTGAAATCCGATTCTCGATTTGCGCCATTCCACCATCTATATATGAATTCCGGAATAGTGGTAGATGGATTGATTTCGAAATGTGCTCTTCGTGTTCCTAGTTTTTCAAATGGTTGTAACTTAGCCAAAATCTTTAAATTGACCCATACCGCCTCTTCTTCTTCGTTCATTTGATTATATCTCATCATCATTTATACCGAACAATTTCAGTTGTTCCGTATTACTCGTTAAATCCCGACTACTGTACCCCGTTGATGTAAACCCAACTACCAAATAATACACGTACAACAACGTTACAAGGTATATAACAAGAAATACCCAAAATGATGCGAGAAAATACTGAGCAATAGACATCCCAACGATAGAAATAAGTGAAATATCTGACATTACTGCTTTCCAGCATTCGTTTTTAAAATCCATGGTACAACTACTGTCGATGCGGTAGAAAGAAATATATGAAACCATTACAGCAACTATCACACCTCCAGTTCGTAGCCAAAAACATGCGACCTCGTCCTCCACAAACGCCGCGATGATACACGGAATGATTATTAACGACGGCTGTAACATGCGTTTTTGTCTCATTATACCATACACTCCCACCAGTGCCAATGCAAGAAATGGAGCACCAACCTCAAAAAAGAAGGGTATGTTCAGACCCAACAAAGACAAGTTGATAATCAACATAGACACAATAGACTCGTACATTTGTAAAACTTTAGTGTATATTTATACTATAAACTACCTACTCTTACCTTAGAAAGCTTTTCGAATGAAATTAACCCCTTGGCAGCATTGATTTCGTCCAACGTGATCTTATTTATTATGGTTTCGTACTTGTTGATACGATCTACGCTCCCATACATTAATTTGGTGTGGTGAATCGCGCTTGCTAGAGCACCCGGAGCGTCAAATTGTACGTTTTTAGACCCAATAGTCTCACTCTTTTGTACTCGTACTTCTTCTTCTGTTAAATCGTTTTTCAACCACTCTTTTATAACCTCCTCTGTTTTTTCCGTGCCTTCTTTTAGCTTAGTGGGTGAAAATGTACCGGTAATTTGAAATACCGCACACCCTTTCATAGGAACTAGACTTGCATTAATTCCATATGTATAACCACATTCGTCTCGTACAATTCGCATCAATCGTCCGGTAAATCCATTTCCAAGAACGGCGACGGCCAATTTTAAGGCATCGGAATATTCCACCACCATACCATATCGAAGTACTGTAGAAGATTTTCCATTGATTTTAATCTCGTTTGGCTCACCTTGCTTCATCAAATGATTGTCTACATTACGTTTCCAAACTCCGTGATTTTTTACTGTGTGTCCCTTTGGTGATACCAAGGTAACTAGACGAGGAGCGGTCAGTAATTTCGAATGCGTATCTTTCAATGTTTGGTATGCCATACTGTTTAGGTGTTTCACAATTTCATCGAAGGAATAACGGTAATTTGGATCAGTTTTCTGAAACAGTGCTTGATTCAGCGCAAATTTTGCCATGTGATTCACGTTGTTCTTGGACCCGTACAATTCAGAACACCACTTTTTCTTCAAATACTCAAATGTTGACTTATCCAGAATAGGATTTTTCAATTCTCTTAACAGCAAGTTGCAACCTGTCTCCAAGTCTGACACGGGAATAGACGCTTGGACATGAAGACTATCTACGCTTCCACTCATCGCTCGTTGAATGTTTTTGTCCTGTAAAAATTTGTAGAGTTTTTCCTCTGAACACAAATTGTTCTCTATTGTAAACCCCCTTGTCATCAGTTGCGATAGCAAATAGTTACAAATGTAAGTTTGAACCGATGAGGTATCACTCTGTAAAGAGATACGAACATCGGCCTTTCCATTTCCGTATTTTGTAAATACATCGTTAGAGGCTTCAAAATCGGAAGTGTTTGAACTCGGCAAAGTTGCAAATGTTTGCGTCTTTAATGGGTCGTAATTAGTAGGTACTATTTCGTTTGGAACTTCACCGGGCCACAACCAACCGACTGTACTTTGACGCAAATCGAAATATTTTTTAGCCACTTCCTGAATCTTACGCAAATTTACCTGTTCCAAGAGTTCGTAACGACGGTACACATCAAAGGCGTCACCCCTCGCAATTGCCTCGTTTATTGCCATGGCGGTGTTTCTTGTACCCAACATTTCGTTGTCCCATCCATTCTTTATGTTGCCCTTTGAAGACTCCATTAGATCTTTCATGGTACTTGGATCGTGAAACATCTTCAGGATCTTCTCAATACACTCTTCTGTTTGCTGAAGTGCCGATTTCGTAGGACTGTTTGTAGTTCCCCATATACTAAACAGGTAGGGATCGCGCATCCGTTCCCATTCCGCAATTATATCGTGTATAGGCAGACTTTCGTCTTTCTTAAATGTTTGAGACAGGGCATTTGGACCCTTTGAAATCATGTTTGCGATCACCTTCAGTGCTATGGCGTCTTCGTGAAGACCATTAGGTGCCTTAAAGGATATGCACATTAGCGCACAGTTAGTAGGCCGTTGCATATTCACTCGTCGCTGACCCATTTGCAATGGCTCGGTAGTATACATGTCTGGTATGCTCTGATCCCCTTCATCAAACTTGCTAAACTCATCATGAACCATTTGCATCACCTTTTCGCTATCAAAATTACCCACAAATGTATACGTTGCATTGTTAGGTTTGTAGAAGGTATCGTGGAACGTTTTTAAAGCTTCTGTCTCAACAACGCCCTCGATTTCAGACTTCCAACCAATCGTACTATGGTGGTACGGGTGAGCCATAAAGGCCATGGCCATAACACGCTTCTGTAACACCTCAAAATCGTTGTTTTCCCCGCGTTCAAACTCGTTGCGGACGACCGTCATCTCTTTCTTAAGTTCTTCTTTGTCCAACAGTGGTTCAAACATCCGGTCGGCTTCTCTCATGATCACTTCGTTTAGTTTGTCGCTGTCGATTACCGCAAAATAGTTAGTTCGGTCCGTATATGTTGTAGCATTCATATAGGCACCAAACTCTTCCAATTTCCACATCCCATTCTTCAGCTTCTTGTTAAATTTTTTTGAACCTTTAAACATGCCGTGTTCTAAATAATGTGTTGCCCCCCGAACACCGAGACCCTCGTTCCTAGAACCCACGCGGTATGTGATATTCGCCGTGGTTACCTTCAGACCATTCTGTGGAACTAGTAGTAGTGTAAGTCCGCTACCGTGTTTAAATTCATATATACCGTTAGCCTTACGCGCGCGAGTAAAGTTTTCCATTTGTAAATATGTATTTAACTTATATACTAGCTTTCTTCAAACCACCACACAATGTACCTTTAATTATATCCATATAGTGTTTAACATCGCGCTTGTAATAGTGTTCCAAAAACTTTATAAGATCGTCGATAGTCTTTTCTGGGTACTTTTTTGAATATTCTATCGTCTGGGCTCGTAACACGGCTTCTTCGATCTTTATTTTTCGTACACATTGACGTTTTACGGGGTGCGTTAACTTCTGTACCATGGCGTCTGGATTGCCCATATACATCTCTTCGTAGAAGGTACCCAAATGGACTAACGCATCGTCTACTTTACAGTATTTGTTAGGGTTATTCTTAGCAAATCCCATTGTACAATCTTCTTTAATTGTGAAATTGCAAAATTCCACATACCGTTTTTGATCACCGGTTATCCGTGTAAACATATAAATATAGTTTGTTAATTATTTATAGAATGAAATGTTTGTATGTGTCCAACAAAGAAACAGAAGGATGCGAACTTAAGGCTATGACAATAGGAGATTTCGTATACAATGGAACTAGAATATATTGTACAAAATTAACAGAACTTGGTGAAAATCAAATACGTATGGAATTTATATTAAACTCGTATAATTTTAACACCATATTGGCAAACATCAAACACGAAGAAATAGAACTGTTTCTATGTTGGAAGAGACGCTATTTTCCAAACATTGTAGCACATGTAAATATATACGAGACTAGGGATATCGACGAATCATTGTACCGTTTAAAAACGGACATGGACCTAAACATAATAGGGTATTTCTTCAAGAAATTCGTACATGTACTCGGACGAATAACACCCATTACATATGTAGCCCCCATTTAATCGAATAAGAGAACCGTATCTGCGTCCACAGCGATTGCATCGTTTAGTTAATAATGGCATTTATACAATTTTAAATTACTTATATACAGTTAAAACCAGATCGGCTTGTTTCGCTTCCACGCCATCGTAAATTTGTCTTGTTTGCTACGGTAATAATTGCGATACGACTCGACGCCCAACAATTGTCCGTGTTCGTTGCGCAAATAATACTCTTGTGGCATACACAAAGGAATACGATTAATGCCATGCGGTACATCGGTGTAGGCCCACGATATTGGAGATGCTTTTTTTACAGGTGGTGGCACCTTATCGGCTGGTGGATAACCCCACGCCATCAGTTGGCGCAAATGTGCTTCAGTCTTGTGGTACTTGCCGTAACGTTGAGTGTATTCGGTACATAATAAGATACCATAATAACACGCGTAGGTGTAATTGGTCTCGTTTTCACGTACCCAGAGGGCAGTTGGATGGTTGGCATGGGTCATACGATACGGCTTGAGTGCAGAAGGCGGCAACTCCGAACGAGTATGCCACGCCGTGTACAGAACTTGGGCGGTTTCTAAAATCATTTTGATAACATGTTTGTCGCATGCCGAATTGGCACACTTTTCCAACCAGTGTTCGATAAAGAATAAATTCATGTTTGCTTTATATATGTTTTGTACGTTTACACTTTTGTATGTTTATACTTTTGTACTTTTGTACTCCATGCGCGTCCACATGTGCGTGTGTACTCCGGTGTGTAGGTGGCCCGATACCGGCCCGAGTTGTGCGTGAGTAAAAGTATATATATGCGTCCTCGTATGGGAAATGTACAGTGGCTGTAAACAATTCTTAACTACAGAAAAGCATATATTCCTCCTATGTAACCGAACGGAAGCCACTCAAACAACCACGTATAGTGCCACAACAAGTACAACAACAAGTAGACCGGCAACAACAACGGAACTAACCACGCACGCCGCAACAACCCATGTCCAAGAAAAACAAGAATCAGCCCTAACAAGTACAACCACTCTTCCTCCAATGTTAAGAGGGAGCACAACCAAGGCAAGTAAAGGATATAATGAAGCGCCAGATGAATTAGGAATACAGAATAGATCAAGTCTCGGAACATTCAAAGAGACCCGTACCAGTTATATATACGTAAGCTCCAATCAAACCAAAGCCTACGCACGACCAGAAGAATTAACCGCCGTTTGGATTGCATTCGGTATTCTATTGGCAATGGTATTTGTACTCACGTATAAACTGTTCAAACCAAGACGGAAGGAAATGAAACGAAGACGTTCTATACAACCGTCCTCCGAACCAGAGAAAAAAAATAGAAATTCATGGTCAAAGCAACCGCCTCAAATAATAAACCCAATGCATAGGAAAAGAACAACGCGTGGACGACGAAAAATACCAAAGGAGCACCGCAAATCCATGGAAGCCGTGCGCAAACAATTGAATACACCCAAACCATTGACTACAGGTAACCCGATCCCGCCTGTACCTCCTCGCCCTGCCCAAGCAAGAATGCAAATAAATGAAATTGGTGTGTCAAAATTACAACGACAGATGGGACGACTGAGAGAGATACAGAAAAAGAGTATAAATGATACACCGCATAAAACAAATGGATAGTATACAATCCTTTATTAGTAGTAATATGTTTTACGGTATACCAATATACCCACTTAAAAGGGACAAACCATGGTATGGGTTTCTTTACATATCCAAACACATAGATAAAAATAAATTAAAAATTGGGTATACACACTACGACATCAAGCGTAGAAGCAAAGAATTGATAAAGGAAGACTTCAACACGCCGATGTACGTATGGGCTTCTCCAAACCCTCAAGTATTGGAAAAATACGTGAAACAAATATTAATCTATTTTACAAAACCACAGGGAAAGTACGCGGATGAAATATTTTATAATATCCCATTAAAAACGTTGGTAGATGTTGTACGTCTTATTATTTTGTATGTGGTAGTCAAAGAAAACTGGATTGCGGACGACAAATATTACGAAGCTCTGTTCCCATTCTTTGGTGGTCCACCTTTTAATGTTATTCAAGACAATACAACCACTTACACTGCCGAAGTAGTAGC
>Ga0206130_10000873_pt1 | contig 46981 bp, 36 predicted proteins | sample Helgoland_Spring_9_FD_148637 | JGI IMG/M metagenome (GOLD analysis project Ga0206130, IMG submission 148637) | Pelagic subsurface seawater microbial communities from Kabeltonne, Helgoland, North Sea - Helgoland_Spring_Bloom_20160512_1 | ecosystem: Environmental > Aquatic > Marine > Epipelagic ...
ATCTTATGTGTGTATGCTCCTTGGTCTGTATTTACTTGCAAAAAGTAAACACCAGTTCCAAAATTAGTTGTGTTCAACGTTTGATTCAATACTTTGCTGTTCACTTCTTTGTTAAGTATAACTTGTCCATTGATACTTCTTACAGTGTAGTTTAATATAGTACCAGTACGAGCAGTTAACTCTATGTTGATTGCATCAGTAGCTGGGTTAGGAAATACATTAAACGAGCTAAAAGCTTCTTTTTCTGTTAAGCTTGTAGGGTATCCTTTACTAAAGAAAAAGTTATCTAAGTAAATAACACTTGTCCCTGTTGGTTCAGATACTAATACGATTTGAGCAAGATTTTCTCTTCCAGTTAATCCAGTAAAATCAGATAAGGCTATGTGGTAATTTACCCATTCTTCCATTGCAGGAGCATCAAATGTCAACTCATGATCTGAGTCATCTCCACCTTGGTAACCTTTATCTGCTCCAAAATCAACTAGTTTGATTTTAAATTTAGTAGAGTTAGGAGACCAAATGTCAAAATTTAAATCTTCCATACTAGAAATATCAATAAGGTTAGCACCTACTGTTTCAATTCCCACAACGTCCATACCGCTATATTTCTTAACATCGTTACCAGCAATTTGCACTTCTTTAAGTGAAGAGCTAGACCAACCAGTTAACCATGTATTTACAGTTACATCTTCTAAATTGTCCGCAAAAAGAGATATCACATTTGCAGCTTCGTAATTAGGGTTTGCAGCAGCAGCAGTTGGCTCAGCCAAAGCTACACCACCACTAAAAGTAATGTTGTCTAGGTATATGGTATTGTCACCAGCTCTTGCCACAAAGTCTGGAATGATAGCAATTCGACTAAAAGTAACTCCAATCTGGGAGCTAAAGTCAAACGTTAATTCTTCCCATTCGTTAATCTTAGTATTAGCAACTTTAAGCTCTATGTTTGCTCCTCCTGGAACTTCAAACTTAATAGCTACATCGCTTTTTGTCGTTTTATGTACCATCATTTTCACAATGCTATTACTAGCAGAAAAAGTAAACGAGCCTATGCCATCAGAAAAACAAAGTGCCCAAGCGTTTCCAGCTTTTTCAGCATCAAATTGAGCGACCATGTCAGATGTGTTGGATCCAGATTTGTTAGGATTGGTAATAAAAGTTAAAGCAGGATTTGTTCCATTGTGATCCACAGTCCAAGCCCAGCTTGCTCCTTCTCCTCCGCTTTCAAAATCGATTGGAGCTTTTTGAGAGAAACCTGCCATTGATATAAACATCAAGACAGCAGTAATTGTAATTATTTTTTTCATTTTTTTATTTATTTGTTTATTCAAAGAAAGGGAAAAAAACTTAAAGTAAAAAATACTATAAGTATTTTTTTTAAGACATTTGGGTATCGCATTGCGGAACTAGCGCTAAAATAAAGGGCCTTGGAAAACCCAAAGCCCTTTACTTTAATTAGATAACAATTAATATTAGTCAATAATGATCTTATGTGTGTATGCTCCTTGGTCTGTATTTACTTGCAAAAAGTAAACACCAGTTCCAAAATTAGTTGTGTTCAACGTTTGATTCAATACTTTGCTGTTCACTTCTTTGTTAAGTATAACTTGTCCATTGATACTTCTTACAGTGTAGTTTAATATAGTACCAGTACGAGCAGTTAACTCTATGTTGATTGCATCAGTAGCTGGGTTAGGAAATACATTAAACGAGCTAAAAGCTTCTTTTTCTGTTAAGCTTGTAGGGTATCCTTTACTAAAGAAAAAGTTATCTAAGTAAATAACACTTGTCCCTGTTGGTTCAGATACTAATACGATTTGAGCAAGATTTTCTCTTCCAGTTAATCCAGTAAAATCAGATAAGGCTATGTGGTAATTTACCCATTCTTCCATTGCAGGAGCATCAAATGTCAACTCATGATCTGAGTCATCTCCACCTTGGTAACCTTTATCTGCTCCAAAATCAACTAGTTTGATTTTAAATTTAGTAGAGTTAGGAGACCAAATGTCAAAATTTAAATCTTCCATACTAGAAATATCAATAAGGTTAGCACCTACTGTTTCAATTCCCACAACGTCCATACCGCTATATTTCTTAACATCGTTACCAGCAATTTGCACTTCTTTAAGTGAAGAGCTAGACCAACCAGTTAACCATGTATTTACAGTTACATCTTCTAAATTGTCCGCAAAAAGAGATATCACATTTGCAGCTTCGTAATTAGGGTTTGCAGCAGCAGCAGTTGGCTCAGCCAATGCTTTTACATTACCAAAGGTAACATTGTCAAAATAAACGGTATGTCCAGAATTTCTTGCAGCGTGACTTGGAAAAAATATAATCTGATCTGGCTTCCCTAAGCCACTACCTATCCATTCGGACATGTCAAACTCTACCTCAACCCAAGCATCAGCTATGGTGTTATTTACTGTAACTTGACTATGTGCGCCACCAGAGTTATTTGCAAATTTTAGGGCAACAGGAGCAGCAAAGCCTTCTTGATAAATCATCATTTTAACCAAGTTGTTTGATGAGGTTACCGCGAAAGAACCAATATCACTGCCATGCTTAGATTCGCATCCTGCACTTCCCCAAGAGGCTGTTGTAGCATATTCGATAACTATTTTTGCTACTTTAGAGGAATTATTTTTACTGTCTGCGGAAGGGTTTGACGCAATGCTGAAAGTAGGGTTGTTTTTCCCGGCAGGAGCTTCAAATGTGGCCCAGGTCCAATCTGCGCCATATCCACCAGTTTCAAAGTCTATGGGAGCGTTTTGAGAAAACCCGACCATTGGCATTAGAGCAAAAAAAGCAATTGGAATAAATTTTTTCATAATTTTTTGTTTTTTCAAACATAAAGAATAAAAACTTAAAGTAAAAAATACTATAAGTAAAATAAATAATATATATTTGAATTTTGGATTATATATTTACCCCCCAATGAAAGAACCAAACAAATATTTTATATCAGAAAATAACCTACCCTTAAAAGATTTTTTAAACTTCGGTTTATCTGTGGATTGTGTTGTGTTTGGTTATCACGAAGGTGAAGTGCGAGTGTTGTTAGTAGAAAGAGATGTTGCTCCCTATAAAGGAAGCTGGGCTCTTATTGGGGACCTTGTCCCAACAAAATCTAATTTAGTAGAATCAGCTAATAAGGTTTTGGAAAGACTAACTGGTTTGAAAGATATCTTTATGGAGCAGTTTTTTACTTTTGGTGCTATAGATAGACATCCGGTTGGTCGAGTTATTACGGTTGGATATTATTCTTTAGTAAAAAGTCTGGATTATAACCCTATTGCATCTTCTTGGGCTAAGTCCACCAATTGGTTTAATATTAATGAATTGCCAGAATTGGCTTTTGATCATAAAGAGATTCTTGAAGAAGGAATTCGAACCTTAAAGAGAAGAGTAAGATATAGACCAGTGGGCTTTGAGCTTCTTCCACCCAAATTTACTTTGTTGGAACTTCAAGCGCTTTATGAAGCATTGTTGGGCTATAAGTTTGACAAACCAAATTTTAGAAAAAAGATACTAAGTATGGATTTATTAGTTCCATTAAATGAGGTTCAGGAAAATGTATCTCATAGGCCTGCCAAACTTTTTAAGTTTGATGAAGAGAGATATGATTCACTTAGAAAGGAGGGTTTTGCATTTGAACTTTAGGACTTTCATATTTTTCATGGTTGCCTGTTTTACTGCTCATGCTGGTGCTTCGCAAGTAGTGAAGGTGGAAGTCAAAAAGAATGGGAATAAATGGGAGTTAATTAGAGAAGGTGTACCTTATTATATAAAAGGAGGTGGAGGCCAAAAAAATCTGGATAAATTAAAGGAGATAGGAGGGAATTCTTTCCGGACTTGGAGTTTGGATGATGCAGAAGAATTTTTAGATGAAGCAGAGAAAAGAGGACTAACAGTAATGATGGGTTTATGGGTTCAGCACGAAAGGCATGGGTTTGATTACGATGACGAAATTGCGGTAAAAAAGCAACTGGATTTTTTTACGAAACGGGTTAAAAAGCTAAAGGATCATCCCGCTCTGCTCATGTGGGGAATTGGAAACGAGGTAGACTTATTTTACAAAAACACCAAAGTTTGGCACCTAGTTCAAGACATTGCAAAAATGATACATGAAGTAGACCCAAATCACCCTACGTCTACAGTTACGGCAGGACTAGATTCATTAGAAGTTGACTTAATTAAAAGAAATTGCCCAGACATAGATATCTATGGTGTAAACACTTATGGAGACTTAGAAAACGCGATAAAAAACATTGGTAAATTTGGGTGGACTGGACCATATATGATTACGGAATGGGGAGTGAATGGACATTGGGAGGTTGCTAAAACACTTTGGGATGCTCCAATCGAACAATCGAGTTCTCAAAAAGCGGTTAGTTTTAAAGAACGCTACGGAATGATTGCTGCAGATAGTTTAAATTGCTTGGGGTCTTATGCCTTTTTATGGGGACAGAAACAAGAAACTACTGCTACTTGGTATGGCCTTTTTTCAAAAAATGGTAAAAGTACTGAGGCAATTGACGTACTTGAAAAAGAGTGGCGAGGTAAAAATCCAGCAAATAGTTGTCCTGCTATTTCCTCCTTTTTAATTACTAAGGATAACAATAAGGTGGACAACAATTACCTTCTGGCTAGTTATACTTATGACGTAGAGGTAAAGTTCACGGATATAGATGGGGATAAGCTTAAGGTAACATACATGGTAGTGCAGGAAAGCACAGATGTCAAGGCAGGAGGAGATGCGGAGAATGCCCCACCATCATTGAATGGATTGATTAAGAAAAAAAGTAATTCCTCGGCAGCATTTAAAGCCCCTTCTAAGGAAGGTGCGTACCGACTGTTTGTTTATGCATATGATAAAAACAACCATATGGCATACGTTAACATACCTTTTTATGTTAAGCCATCCGATGTTAAAAAGAAGGTGAGATTAAAAAAGCGTAACTTAAAATTTGAATATTAATTAAGATGAATACAAGTTTAGAAACCCTGGACTGGAGTGTAATAACTTTATATTTTGTTGCCATATTTGGTGTTGCTCTCTACTTTTTTATGCAAAGGAAAAATAAGAAAGACAGCAATACGGAGGATTATTTCATGGGTGGAAAGAATCTTGCCTGGTGGGTAATTGGGGCTTCCTTGTTTGCTTCTAATATTGGTTCAGAGCATCTAATTGGCTTAGCAGGAGCTGGAGCAAAAGGGGATTTTGCCGCTGGACAGTTTGAGATATTGGCTGCCTTAATCTTATTGTTTTTGGGTTGGTTTTTCGTTCCATTTTACATGCGTAGTGGTGTTTTTACTATGCCAGAGTTTTTGGAAAGAAGATACAATGGATGGGCTAGAGGGTATTTAACTTGGGTTTCTATTGTTGCTTATGTTCTTACAAAAATATCTGTAACAATTTTCGCTGGGGGAATAGTTTTTACGGCTTTGTTGGGTGTTGACTTTTGGACAGGAGCAATTTTAATAGTCCTTTTTACTGGTTTATACACTGTTATTGGTGGCTTGAAAGTAGTGGTTTATACAGACCTAATTCAGATGATTGTTTTGCTGGGGGGCTCTATTGCTCTTACTTTTTATGGTATGCAGGAACTAGGTAGTTGGGAGGTCGTAAAAGAAAGAACTAGCCCAGAATACTTAAGTTTATGGCGTGACATGAAGGACCCGGACTTTCCATGGACAGGAATTTTGTTTGGTGCTCCAATTCTAGGTGTTTGGTATTGGTGTACGGATCAATTCATCGTGCAAAGAGTGATATCAGCGAAGAACATAGACAATGCTAGAAAAGGTACAATATTTGGAGCGTTTTTGAAACTGCTTCCCTTGTTTTTGTTTGTTATTCCTGGAGTTATTGCTTATGCTCTTTCTGTAGGAGATAATCCTGTTTTAACTTTTCCAGTAAAAGAAAGCGGTGAAGTGGATTTTGATGCAGCACTGCCTTTATTGACAATGAAAGTTTTACCTGCCGGTCTTAAGGGTTTGGTTGCTGCTGGTTTACTTGCTGCATTAATGAGCTCTTTGTCTTCTGTATTTAATTCGTGTTCCACCTTATTTACAATGGATGTTTATAGAAAACATTATCCAGAAACTTCGCAAAAGAAATTGGTTAAAGTGGGACAAGTTGCAACCGTTGTATTGGTAATACTTGGTATTGCTTGGATACCTATGATGGAGTTGATTGAAGGAGGGCTCTTTAAAAAGCTCCAAAGTATTCAGGCTTACATTTCTCCGCCTATTGCGGCTGTGTTTTTAATAGGGATTTTTAGTAGAAAGATAACGGCAAAAGCAGCAAAAGCTTCTTTGTTAGCTGGTGGGGCCATTGGAGCATTTAGGCTTATCCTAGAAATTGTTCAAGAAAAATTAGAGGAAACGGGTTCTTCGCTTCCAGACGTCATAGTGTACTTTACTGAAATTAATTTCCTGCATTTTGCAATACTTCTTTTTGCTATTTGTGTTTATATTTTAATTGTTGTTTCTAAGGTAAAGGATGAAAAGCCATTAGAGGAAATAAAAGATATAACTTATGAAAGAGGGATTTCTCTAACAGAGAAATCATCCATAAATGTTGGCCTTTCAGTGATTGTAGTGCTATGTGTAATTGCCCTTTGGATTATTTTTAGATGAAGCGAATAATAAAACATACTGTCTCTCTATTTTGTTTGTTTGGCACATTTAGTGCTTTTGCTCAACAGATAGATTCAGCTGGAGTTAGGACATTAGAAACCCCAATTAAAAGAACGAATGGTTCATCCGTAGGTGTTTTTCCAAAAAAGCCGGATAACGCTCTTTACAATTTTAAAGTGGGAGGTGTCTACCGCTTTTTTAGTACTTATTCTGTCATGAAGAAGGATTATATTTTAACAGAAGCTGGAAATGATACTGCTTTAAAAAGGACTTTATTTATTGGAGACGACAGCCAATTACCCAACCTTACATTGAATTTTTCGGGAAGACCTGATAAAAAGACAGCATGGGGTTTTGATTTGTATGCCTTTCAATTTTTGGATGGAAATACAAACGTAACCTATGGTACTGGACAAGTGCTACCTCAGAATAGACCTACTGTATTTAATCCATTAAATGGTACGAGACTTGCAACAAATCTAAACCTTCAATTAGGTATTAATTTATATGGAAATTTTGATACAGAATTAGGGGTCTTTGGAATTAAGACTGGTGGAATTCATTGGACAAGTTTGAGTGATTTAACTTTAAGAGCATTTACTGGGTACAATAGATACACGTTGTTTGAAAGGAATCCTTGGGACCCTATTTCTCCAAAAGGTTCACAAAGGTACAGCGATTATTTTGGTCAGGGTGCCATAAATCAAGGCGTTAGATGGGGGGAGAAGGCCTTCACGGGAACAATTGTTGAAGGCTCTAGTCTGCCTGGTGATCTTTCCTTTAAGGCTCTTTATGGTAAAACGGAATTAAACGGTGGATTTTTATCCATACCAAATATCTCCTATGGAGGACAAGTAAAAAAAGCAACTAAAAGTGGTTTCCTGGCTGTGAATTCGATGAATAGTCAAACCTATTTAGATAGCATGACTTCGGAAAGTTTGGGTTTCAATATATTTACAGGAGAGATTAGTAAAGCATTTAAAAGTGGTATAGAAATAAATGGAGAGATGGGTATGGGAAGATATTTTAGCCCTAACCATTCTGGTAAATGGGGGGAAGCGATTAATCTAAAATTTAACTTCACTAAGAAAGCAGTTAAAATCCCTACGGAGATACATGTCTTTAGAATAAGCGATAAAGTCATAAACAACAATGCCATTTTCTTTAATTCTTCCATAGTAGAGGCAAACAATGCGATACCTGCAGGTTCTGTTGGTAGTTCTGCTGCACTAGTTCCATTTGCTAGTGCTCTTACACCAATAGGACAGTTTACTAACAATAGACAGGGAATTAATATTAATTCTGAATATGAATTAAAGAAATTCAAGTTTTCAGTTGCTAATGGTATATCGACTGAAATTGAAGGATTAAGTAATCAAATAAGTTATGGGCACCCAGTGAATCAATTGACCCGCTCACGGCTTTGGAGATGGAATTTTCCTACCGATGTTGGTCCATACAATAGGTACAATGTAATCTTTAGGGATGTTTATGAATTAGTGCAAGTTACAGATTCTGCGGTGGCAAAAAAGTTCAACGTTATAGAATTTCAAACAAAGTATAGTACTAAAGTGGCGAACAGGAACTTATACGTCTTTTGGTTAAGTAGACTTTCTTCTGTGCAGGACTTTCTATCGCCAATAACTGTATTTTCTGAAAAGGCATACCTAAGGCATTACAGTCACGAACTGGAGATGTATTACAGTATAAATCCTAAGACAGTAATTACAAGTTACTTAGGATATGAGAGTGTCGTTGCTAATTACAGCACAGAAGTGGATGCTATTTCTAAAAGACCAAGAGACCAAAGAGGCTGGGGACTTGGTTTAGGAGTAGATTATGATATTGCAAAAAACACAGCGCTCTATATAAGGCACCGCTGGTTTAATTTTGAAGATAAAAGCTTTTCTAGAGATGCGTTTGCAGGAAAAGAAACAGTTATAGAACTAAAATTCTCATTTTAATGAAATTAGAAAAATACATAGCTTTAATACTTTTAACCCTTTTTGTGGGTTACGAAGCAAAAGCACAAAAGGAAGAAAAGGTTAGAAAAGTTTGGGCTTCGGGTGCTTCAAGAAGTGTGTTCCAGCAGAACAACCTTTTATTGGATACAGATACTACAACACCCAAAAAATTAATGAGTGGTCACACTTTAGTAGACCTAGCAATTAATGCAAAGCCAAACGATCAAACATTCTTGCATGGTATGGTAAGAATAAGAAATGACTTTGGTGGATTTTGGGGTTCAGGAGTTACTTTTGACATCAGGCAGTTGTATGTTAAGGGACTTGTTGGGGAGGCAGTAAGGTATCAACTAGGTGATATGAATTACAAACTCACTCCGTTTACGTTTTATAGTAACAACGAAGAATTGAGTAGTCACCAAAGTGCCGGTTTATCTATTTTTAGAGACATGGTTAGATACGATATGTTCTACGATGAGGACAATACCTGGAGACAACAAGGAGCAGCAGTAGATTTTGCCTTGGAGTTTGAAAAGGGGATAGACGAATTAGAGGTAAATGTATTTTCAAGTAGAAACAGAGCTTCTGATTTTGCACAACAAAACGATAGGGTATTCTTCGGTGGAAACATGACTTTGAAACAAAGTGATTTATTCTCTTTAGGTGTTAACTACATTGATCTTATGGATCTTGCCGGAACCAGTAAGTCTAAAAATGAATTTCACAACCCTGTTGTAACTGGAACAACAAAGTGGAATTATTCTTTAAAAAAGTATGACTTAGAGCTTAATACAGAAAGTGGAGTCTCGAGAATGTACGAACTGAATACAGCAAAAGAAGAACTGAAAGATTTCTTTTTGGACATGGAATTATCTGGGAAACACAAGAAGACAGGAACAACTGTCCGCTTTGGTTATACAAATGTAGGTCCACAGTTTAGAAGCGTAGGCGCTCAAAGCAAACGTTTAAATTTTGAAGCTCTTAACTTAATGTATTCAAGATATGAAAATGGGCAATTACCAAGAGCAATTTCTCAGATGGATGTGTACCAGGACGCTTCTTTGTATCAACTTAGACTAGATCCTCAATTACAAGCATTCTCTCCTGCTTACGATAACGTAATGCCATATGGAAAAGCAACTCCAAATAGGAAAGGTTTTAATCTTGAGGTGAAGAGAGAATCCAAGAATGAATTTTATGAAATTGTATTAGGGGGTAAAATACTAAGTGAAATAGTAGGTCAAGGAGGAGATGATTTAAGGAATTTTAATACCTTGGATGGAGAGCTTAGTTTGCGGTTTGATAAATTAATGGTGAATAGAAAAAAACCTTTAGAGCTAAGCTTAGGGTATACAAGTTCTAGAACAGAAAGAACAACTTCATTCACTGAAGCAAATGTAGATTTAAAGTCTGCCATGCTTGATCTAGGGTTAAAGGTTGGTTTGTCAAGTGATTTTGAATTATTGGCAAACTACAGAAGTATAACCGCTCAAGGTAATGAATTGTTGAGTGTTAGAAACCTAAATACGGAAGTAGTTGATTTCGAAGCATACAGCACAGACTTAGTAGAATCTTTGGTTTTAATTGGATTGAGATACAATTTCAGTAAGAAGAACAGATTAGATATTGTATGGCAAAAAATGAATTGGGAAGATAAAAAGAGTGGGAATAAAGACTATGGGATAAATCAATTTGCCATAGCGTACAATTTAAAATTTTAAGATTATGAATATCAGAAAAATAATAACTTTTGCCTTAGTACTTTTCGCCTTTACCTCATGTGAGAGAGAAGAAAATTCTGAAGGGCCTAATTTGGATGACCTTTTTGGTGAATTTAAAGTACTAGATAATTTTGAGGTCAGTGCAGCAAGTGTTGATTTTAGTACTGGTGAGCAAGTGTTCTTCACCTCTCGTTTCTCTACAATTTCTGCTTGGGAAATCACTATTGAAAGTACTACTTCGGATGCAAAAAAAGTAATAGAAGGAAGATCAAAGGTAATTGATGCCAGTAATTCCATATGGGATGGTAGTGCAAGCGATTTTCCATCTTTTGGAACAGGACTTTGTACAGTAACCTTACTTGTTCTAGAGGATAGCTCTAAACAGAGCAAAGATGTTACAGTGACAGGGGCCAGAGTTCCAAATGGCATTGTAGTTGCAAATTTTGAAAATGGCATAAATCCAGATTGGACTTTGTTCAAGCAAGCTGGCGCAAACATGAGTTTTGTCACGAGAGATACAGGTGTTGTGCCAGAGGGAAGTAAGTACCTTGATATGGGTGGTGAAGTAGATTGGGATTGGCTCATTGGTCTTATTGATTTTCCAGCTACGGCATATGGAGTTAATGGATTTGGCCTGAATAGCAACCCTACAGATTTATATTTTAATTTGATTCTTAGAAAAAAACCAGGTTTGACCAATGGGATTATTTTATTTCAATTTAAAGAAGACGAAAACGAAGATGGTACTTTTACAGAATCAAGTGAAGACATGTATTCCGTAGAGGTAAAAGGGAAGGACTTAACGGATGATTGGTCGGTTTATTCCATTAAGTACACGGATCTAAAAGCTTTAGTTAACGGTGCTCCTTCTACTCCAAATGGAAATGGTCAACACAATCCCGATATGTTGCATACCTTGTCATGTTTGTTCCTAGCGGATCCTAGCAGTGGTTATTCTCAGGCGGATATGGATTTATTAATATTTACAGAAGGAGAAGCTTTAAAACTATAAAGTGAAGAAAAGCATTTATTATATCATTGTTGTCATCTTAGTTTCGGGTTGCGTAAACTTTAAGAAACAATCTTTGTGGGATTCACCACCAGAAATAGCAGAACCTGAGCACATAGAAAATGTTTATGCTCTAAATATACTGGAGGATGGACTTAATGGAGATGTTTGGTTTACTGAGGACATAAAATGCATTAAGGTCGAGAATAGTGGCGAGTTTAAAAGTTCAGGAGAAAAAGGAGTACATATTAAATGGGATAAGCAAGAAGGTGGATGTGATTGGATAGGACTTGGAATTGGTTGGGATAGTTGGTCGGGAAAAGATTTAAGTAGGATTTTGGATAGGGCTGCCATTCAGTTTAGGGCTTATTCCCCAGATGGTAAAATCAAATCTTTGCCATTGGCAGCCTGCTTGGAAGATTTTGGAGGGGCTCAGGCTTGGTTAGGGATTACAGGAAACCTAATAAAATATAAAGGGGATGATGAATGGGCAACCGTTACCTTGCCTTTAGAAGATTTTTCTTGGAATGAATTTGATGCTGATGCTTCAAACATCAAACAAATGATTATTCAATTTGAAGCGGCAGGTGATTTTTATGTAGACGATATAAAAATTGTGCCCTTCGCTGGGAATACAAAATACAAATACAGTATCCTCTCCGCAGGAAAATTAGAAATTAAAGTGGATGGTTATGGGAATGAGCAGGAATGGAAAGAACAAAAGGCTATTGCGCTAAATGAGGATAGTGAGATTAAATTATTGATTGACGAAAATTTCTTATACGTCTCTGGCGCAATTATGGATAAAACACCCGCCCAAAACTCTAAATCGGGAGACGATATTTGGAATGGAGATGCCTTAGAAATTGCTTTTAGCACGAGTTCGGAGGCAAACAAGAAGAGAAAAAAATTCCTTTTCTCTGACCAACAAATTGGAATTAGGATGAATGATCTTCCGATGGTTTGGGATTGGCGCGGGCACAAAGAAATTCCAGGAACAAAAACGGTGGTCATTCGCAATGCCACTAGTTATTTTTTTGAATCTAAAATTCCACTTAGTTACTTTACTATGGAAGGTTGGCAATTAGGTAAAACATATGGTTTAGAGGTCGCTTTAGATAAAGGGAATGCCTCTGCAAGATTAGCACAGATTAGATGGAATAGTCCTGAGGTCATTGGGTTTCACAAAAACCCATCATTATGGGGGGAGATGGTATTTATTAGTCAAGATAAATGAAAAATTTTAGTATATTTTTAATGCTTATTGCAATGGTATCTTGCAAGGAAGGAACCAAAAATGGTTCTCAAACTAATACTGATATAAAGGATAAGGTAGCTAGTGTATTGGCCAAGCTCTCTTTGAAAGAGAAGATTGGTCAAATGACTCAATTAAACATAGATGTTGTCTCAATAGGAGAAGTTTATAACTTAAAGGAACCACATCAATTAGATACAACGAAATTAAGAAAAGCAATAGTAGAATATGGAGTTGGTTCCATATTGAATGCTGGAGGACATGCTTATTCTCAAGAACATTGGCAAGAAATAATTAGAGCCATTCAGAATATGGCTATGGGTGAAGCAAATTCTAAGATTCCAGTATTGTATGGTATTGATGCCATACATGGGGCAAATTATTTGTTGAATGGTACTTTATTCCCTCAGCCCTTGGCCCAAGCCGCAACCTTTAACCCTGGCTTAGTAGAACAGGGAGCAGCGATAACGGCTTATGAAACTAGAGCCTGTGGTATTCCATGGAATTTCTCGCCTGTGCTTGATGTTGCTCGTCAACCATTGTGGAGTAGAGTTTTCGAAACCTATGGTGAAGATGTGCACGTGTGTAAAAAAATGGGACTAGCTGCTATTAAAGGATACCAGGGAAATGATGCGGGTAAGCATGATAGAGTTGCTGCTTGCTTAAAACATTTTTTAGGGTACAGCATACCTTTTACAGGAAAAGATAGGACCTCAGCTTACATACCAGAAAGACAGCTTCGAGAATACTTCTTACCCACATTCAAAGCGGCCATAGATGCAGGTGCTTTAAGTCTTATGATTAACTCTGGAGAACTAAATGGACTACCTGTGCATGCAAACCCAGATATACTCATAAAATTATTGAGAGAGGAATTGGGTTTTGATGGAGTTGCAGTGACAGATTGGGAAGACATTATGAAGTTGGTTCATCCCCATAGAGTTGCAAAAGACTTGAAAGAAGCAGTGAAGATTGCAGTAAATGCTGGGGTAGATATGAGCATGGTGCCAAATGATTACAGGTTTTCAGATTTACTTTTAGAATTAGTGGAAGAAGGCGAAGTACCTATGAGCAGAATAGATGAATCGGTGGCACGAATTATAAAAATGAAATACCTTTTAAATCTATTTGAAGAACCTTTTTCACCTGAAAACCATAAGTATCCCTTAGTAGCATCTGATAGTTTTATTCATGCTAGTTATTTAACTGCAGTTGAGGGGATTACGTTATTGAAGAATGAGAACAACAGTTTGCCCTTAAACAACAGCAAAAAAGTAATTGTTACAGGACCTATGTCTAATAGCCTCACTATGGTAAATGGTGCTTGGACTAGGACTTGGCAAGGAACAGATGCAAAATGGAATGATGAGAATAAGCTTACTATATGGGAAGCAATTAAAGAACAAAACGAGAATGCTATTTGGACTGCTGGATGTGGAATAAATGAGGAGAGGGATTTGAATTTAGATTTACAGATGATTCATTCTGGAGATATTGTCATAGCTTGTGTAGGAGAGTATCCAAGTACAGAAAAAGTGGGTGATATCAACTCTTTAGACATGGAAAGGGAACAAGTAAATTACATAAAAGCGATAGCGAATAAAGGAGCAAAAATCATTTTAGTTTTAGTGGAAAATAGGCCAAGAATTATAAGAGAGATTGAACCTTTGTGTGAAGCGATTATATTAGCATATCAGCCATCTGAAAATGGAACCAAAGCACTAGCAGATATTATATATGGTAAGGTAAATCCATCTGGTAAGCTACCTATTACATATCCACGGTTCACTAATGACCTTTTGACTTACGACCATAAGTATACGGATAAATTAGACCCTACTTTTAAAGAAAATGCATTTAACCCTCAATGGGAATTTGGGCATGGATTAAGTTATACAAACTTCACCTATACGAATCTAGAGGTTAAGCCGAAACAATTTAGTATGTCGGATACTTTAGCTGTTTCTTTTACTGTAGAGAATACTGGAGATATGGATGGTAAAGAAGCTGCATTAGTTTACTTCTCAGACCTTGTAGCAAGTGTAACGCCTTCTGTTAAGAGACTTAGAGCATTCGAGAAACAAGAAATTAAAGTGGGTCAAGCCAATGACTATAAAATATATGTTCCGGCTAGTGATTTGGCATTTGTAAACAAAGCATTGGAATGGGAAGTGGAACCAGGGAAATTTGTAATTCAAGTAAATAATTTATCCGATACATTAACTTTAAAAAAATGAATAAAAAACTGATTTATACCTTGTTTTCAATATGCCTTGTTTTGGCAATTGGTTGCAAGCAGTCAGACCCTCCTGTTACTCCAATTAAAGTAGTAGATGAGCCTTCTGGTAGAGTTGGAGATAGTATCCGGTTTTCTGGATTAGACTGGAAGGTAAAAATATATGAAACCCAGAAATGGGGTCCTGGACCAAACTTTTTTTCTGGTAACGAGGAAGATATCACTGTGGATTCCAATGGTTTTCTGCACATGAAAATTGTAAATAGGAATGGACAGTGGATGAGTACAGAAGTAATCTCTGATGACAACATGGGCTATGGGACTTATATTTTTACCGTGGATGGTGATTTGGAAAATATCCCAGAAAATATTGTGCTTGGACTTTTTACTTGGGACAACAAAACTTTTCAGGCGGAGGCTAATTCTGAGGTAGATATCGAAATAAGCAAATGGGGAGCTAAAAACGACAAATGGACGCTTCAGTATGGTGTTCAGCCTATTAATTTTGGGACTTTGTACCCAGAGAGAAGATTTAGACCGGAGTATACATTAGGTAGCTTGGTGGGCGTTACAACGCATGCATTTACCTGGACAGATACCTTAATTTCATGGGTTACTTTTGCTGGAGATACTTATGGTGAGGGAAAGGTATTAGCAAGTTGGAAATTTGATTTAAATAATCCGGCACGTATTAAGACTGAATCTGGAAGAGATGCAGATCCTATAATTATTCCAGCACCAGGTTTGGAAACAAGAGCTCGTATTAATTTATGGATAACTCCATGGGTAAACGCAGCTCCTACAGATGGCAAAGAGCAAGAGATTGTGATAAGGAGATTTGATTATAGACCAATATAAAGTTTGATTTATAACGTGAATAGCAGTTTTATCTTATTTTTGCCCAATCATTTAAAAATAGACTATGATTTTATTAGCAGATAGTGGATCAACGAAGTGTGATTGGATTCTTGTTGATGGAGATATAAAAACTCCTACAAGTACCATGGGGTTTAACCCATTTTTTCATGACAAGGAATTAATTGAATCTAAGTTGTTAGGTAATGAGACCCTAATGTTACATGCAGATTCCATAAAAGAAATTTATTACTATGGTGCTGGATGTTCAAGTCCAGAACGAATTGGTATTATAAAAGAAGCATTGTCTGCTCAATTTAAAAACATTGTGAAATGCGTCATTGAGGAAGACCTAAATGGAGCAGTTTATGCTACATGTGGAAGGGAAGAAGGTATTGTATGTATTCTTGGCACAGGGTCAAATTCTTGCTATTACGATGGGGAAATGGTGCACAAAGTTTTTCCCGCTTTAGGTTATATTTTAGGAGATGAAGGGAGTGGTTCTTATTTTGGAAAACAAATAGTGTCAAATTTTTTATACGGGCAAATACCACAGGACCTTATTATATCCTTCAAAGAATTTAACAAACATTCGAAAGAAAGTATTTTAGCTTCTGTTTACAACAAGCCAAATGCTAATGTTTTTCTTGCCTCTTATATGAAGTTTGCCTCTGACAACAGGGAACATCCCTATTTCAAGGAGATGGTTTATAAAGGGATAAGATACTTCGCTGAGATCCATATCTTGGGTCATAAGGAGTATTCAAATACGAAAGTAAATTTTGTTGGTTCCGTTGCTTATTTCTTCGAAGATGTGTTACAGGAAGTTGCAAAAGATCTAGGCTTTGAAATTGGAAAAATAATCCAGAAACCTATTGCTTCTTTAGCAGAATACCACTTAAGAGTATAATAAAACCTATAAATGCATAAGGGAATTTTTTCTTTTGTTTTACCTAGTCTAGGTAAATATTCAATTTTGTTTGTAAGTCAATCCAATTCTTTAAGAGCATCCCTTAGACTAACATTAGGTCTTCTTCTTGCTTTTTTTGCTATTAATGGCTATTCTCAAAGCAATTCTGAATTGATTACTGAATTTCTAGAAGTGGAGAACAGTGAGCAAAAGAGGTTTACTAGCTTAACCCAGATTGATTAAATTATTGTGTTCCCATAATCTTCTTTCGAGATCATTGGTGTAACCAACATAAGATTTTTCCTTAGTTGGGGAGTAGAGAATATAAACATAGTACTTCATATTAACACAAAAGGCCTGCTATTGCAGACCTTTTATTAAGTGGTGTGGGGCGGGATCGAACCGCCGACACAAGGATTTTCAATCCTTTGCTCTACCAACTGAGCTACCGCACCATTTCCTTTTTTTAAGGGACGGCAAATGTAAAATAAATAATGAATAGAAAAAATAAAAATTCATTTATCCATTTCTTTTTTTTTTGATAAAAAGTCTTGTTTTTGCATGACCAAAACCCACTACCTCATAAATTATTTAATTGTAAGTGTAATTTAATTATGAGAAAACAAATACCACTGCTAACTACGTTATTAACTGAAGTAAACAGCAAAACGATTTCAAATGTAAGCCAATATATAGGTATTGAATACAATAACTTTATGAATGGGCATACTTTAAAAGGTTTGAAGAAGCTAGGTTTAGTTTGTTTTTTGTTGATAGGTGTGGTTATTACAACTGAGGCTCAAAGAAATATTGGTGCAGGAAACGGTGTAGATGGAGATTTGTACAGTAACACCCAAACCTATGGAGATACAACTCGATCTGGTTTTGACGATTGGTTTTATGGAGGAACTGATACAGGACAAGGTACAATAGATACATTAGGAGCATCTGCGCTTTTAACTTTAATGCAAACCACAAATAACATTTCTTTTCAAAGGTCAAGTGCATATAATCTTTGGGAAGTGGTAAATGGTAGAGTAAATATTATTGCTGGGTATGCTAGAGATAACATAGGAGGTTTTACTTCTGATTCCACTACTTTTTCAAATGGAGCAAAAAATGGGGATGATTTTAGGACTTTATCTAGGGGTAGTGGCACAGCTATTTCTGGACCTAACCCAAGCAAATCAGATTTAATGGATGTTTGGACAGCATTTAAAAGAGACGGGCTCGATGTAGATGATACACTATGGTTACTAGGTGCTGTAGCAACTTTAGGTACCAACGGGGATAAGCATTTTGATTTTGAATACAATCAATCCTTGACAACTTTTGATTTAGCTACCGGTGCTTTTCTTAATTGTGGACTCGATGCTGGCCACACTGCTTGGACGTTTGATAATAATAGTAATGGAGTACCTACCAAAGTAGGTGATGTAATACTATCTTGTGAATGGAAAAATTCTGGTCTTAACGATGCCTCACTAAAACTATGGGTGCACGATACAACTTTTAACGCAAATACTGCACAAGGTTCTTTTACTTGGGGAACTACTTTTTATGGGCCAACTGGTGGTTTTAGTTATGCTGATGTTGTTGTTCCTTCTGGTGTAATTGTAGAGCATAATTATACAAGTACAACTCCAATTTCCGTCTCACCTTGGGGAGCCAAAGATAAGAATGGTGATTATGTAGCAACATATAGCCAATATCAATTCTTAGATTTTGGAATTAATTTGACTGAAATTGGTGTAGATCCAAGTATATTGTTGTTAGTTGATAGCGTAACAGGGGTGCCTGATCCTTGTACCCCTTTGTATTATACTTTTATGGCAAAGTCCAGAACTTCTAATTCTTTTACATCAGCATTAGTGGATTTTACAAGTCCTATTACTTTTAGTTCCAGAATTAAATGATCTTGTTACAATAGGGGATACTACCCTTAATTGTAAGACAGGGGATACACTGGAAATTACTGCTTCAAGTGCCGCTGCAAGTTTATATTCCAGTCCATTGTATAGATGGATAACAACGGATGGTAATATAGTAGGAGCAACTAATACTGGTGCTTCTGGAGATACTATATACACTGCGAATGCAAAAATATATGGAGCGGGGACGTATTCTATGTCTTTGAGTAAATATGTTGGTTGTGCCGGAGAGGGACTTGATACCATCGTTATTTTGAATGATACGACTACTCCTGTTGCAACAGCATTTAGAACCATTGACTCTTTGACTGTTGCAAACAACAACACGGTTACAATAGTGGGTGGTGACTCAGCAGCTTCTATTGCTGCGACTAGTGTTACCTGGCCAACTCTAGGAATAACTTGGGATTGGACAGGGCCTAATGGCTTTACGTCTACCAATAAAGACATTACAATTGGAGACTCAGGCACTTACACTCTTGTAGCCACGGAAGAAAGAAATGGTTGTACCGATACTGCTCAATCTCTTATTTTAATCCTACCGATAGATTGGTTAGATATAGGTGCGGATATAATGGGTAATAAGGTTCTTGTTTCCTGGACTACTGCTCAAGAAATAAACAATGATTTCTTTTCTGTACAGAGATTAAATCAATTAACGAATAAGTGGGAAAATATTGGTGCAGTTAAATCAAAAGGTTATTCTGTATCCATAACGAATTATTCTTTTGAAGACAATGAGCCCAAAAAAGCTGTGAATTTTTACAGAATTAAACAAACAGATTACAATGGAAAAACGGATTACAGTCCTAGTGCTTTTGTTGAATTTAACAAAAAAATAGCTAATCCTGTAATCTTAACTCCTAACCCTTCCAATGGATTAATTAATATTAATACATCTGGTGAAACAAATGGGGAAATAACTGTTATTGATCAATTAGGAAAAACGATAGGTACCTATAATTCCATAGATGAGAATGGATCATTTGATCTTTCCAACTTAACTGCAGGCTATTATTATATCCAAGTTAAGGTTAATCAATCTATTGAATACATTAAACTAAGCATTAAATAAGTCTTAGAAATAACGATAATTGAAATGGGAAGTCTAATGAATTAGGCTTCCCATTTTTTTTGTTGGAGCGGTTGTCAAAATATTTTACAAGTAAAAATTCGGCATTCTCTTACAAAATGCTAATATTTGAATCTTAATCTAGAATCAAGAAATGCAGTATATCCCTAACATCCTCTTCGCTCTTGTATTGGCTACAGCCATTTTCTTTTTTTATAAAAGTATCAAGACCATACGAAGAAATATTTTCCTAGGAAGAGACGAGGATAGAAGCGATAGAAAAGGAGATAGATGGAAAACCATGGCAAGAGTTGCTTTAGGTCAAGGTAAGATGACCAGAAGGCCAGTTGCAGGCGTACTGCATATTATTGTCTATGTGGGTTTTGTTCTTATAAACTTAGAGGTAATGGAGATCATTCTGGATGGGCTTGTATATGGAGGTCCCAAAAGGATGTTTCAACCGTTTTTAGGAGACTTGTATACTGTTGCAATCGGATTTTTTGAAGTATTGGCTCTATTGGTTTTGGTGTCCTGTGCGATTTTTTTAGTGAGAAGAAACATAGTAAAAGTAAAGCGTTTCTCTGGAGTAGAAATGACTTCCTGGCCCAAATGGGACGCAAACCTCATCCTAATTATAGAGATCGTTTTAATGACTGCTTTGTTGGTTTTAAATGCTGTGGATGCACCATTACAGACTTCCGTGACCATGCCCATATCATCCTGGATCGCACCTTTGTTTTCTGGAATGAGTGAAGGAGCGCTGCATACAACGGAAGTTTTAGCGTGGTGGTTACACATTATTGGGATATTGTTGTTCTTAAACTACGTGCCTTTTTCAAAGCATTTTCACATCATCTTAGCATTTCCAAACACCTATTATTCGGACTTAACACCAAAAGGAGAGTTTAAGAACATGCAGTCTGTTACGAATGAAGTAAACCTAATGATGGATCCCTCAGCTGTTCCTCCACCAGCAGATGCACCAGTAGAAACATTTGGAGCGAAGGATGTAACAGACCTAACCTGGAAGAATTTAATGGATTCCTATTCCTGTACGGAATGCGGTAGGTGTACTTCTGTTTGTCCTGCAAATCAAACCGGTAAATTACTTTCTCCTAGGAAAGTAATGATGGATACCAGAGACAGATTAGAAGAATATGGTAAAAACATAGATGCCAAAGAAGAGGCTAAAAACGAAGAGAAAGATTTACACTCTTACATAGGTGAAGAGGAGTTATGGGCTTGTACCACATGCAATGCTTGTACCGATATTTGCCCTGTGAACATAGATCCTATGAACATAATCTACCAAATGAGACAATACCTTTCTATGGAGAAGGCAAGTGCTCCTAACGAATGGAATATGATGTCTTCTAATATTGAGAATAATGGTGCTCCATGGCAGTTCTCACCACAAGACAGAGACCTTTGGACAGAGGAGTAAGAACCTTTGATGAAGAAACGATCACACGGTTGCTTATGACTTTAGATTTCACCATTTTTGCAAAAAAAACAATTGGATAAGAATTTACCCATATCGGTGCTAGAAGACCTAGGAAAAGAGGCTAAAATAATCATTACTACACACCACAAACCAGATGCAGATGCCATGGGCTCTTCACTGGGATTAAAGAATTTTTTATTGAAATTAGGCTATAATCCTATAGTCATTACTCCCACAGATTATGCTCCTTTCCTGCATTGGATGAAAGGCGATGAGGACGTAATAGAATACGAAGGAGCTGAGGCTAAGGCCGATGAATTAATCTTAGATGCTGATGTAGTTTTCTGTTTGGATTTCAACGACCTCAAGAGAATAAATGAAATGGGACTAGTAGTGGAGCGGTCAAATGCCATTAAGGTTATGGTAGACCACCATAGACTTCCTGTCGGCTTCGATGATTACAGGTATTGGACTATTGATACCAGTTCTACAGCAGAATTGATTTATGACTTAATTCACGATTGGGGTAAAGCGGAAGCAATTGATAAGGACATTGCTTCCTGTCTTTATGCAGGTATAAGTAGTGATACTGGAGGCTTTAAGCATGGAAACACCTCTTCAAGTACGCACCTAGCCGTAGCTGAATTAATACAAAAGGGGGCGGATAACACAGACATTACGGATAAGTTATTGGATAATTTTTCTGAAAATAGAACTAGGCTAATAGGTTACAGTATCTACGAAAAGCTGGAAATATTCCCAGAATATAGAACGGCATTAATCACTTTAACAAGAGAAGAGTTGGAACGGTTTAAGGTGAAGACGGGTGACACCGAAGGACTTGTGAATTATGGCTTAAGCATTGAAGGGGTAATCTTTGCTGCCTTGATTATAGACAGAACGGTAATGGTAAAAATGAGTCTTCGAAGTAAAGGGGATTTCCCATGCAATGAAGTTGCAGCGCAGTATTTTGGCGGCGGAGGACATAGAAATGCATCCGGTGGTGCAAGTAAAGATACCCTAGAAGGGACAATAAATACCTTTAAGAAGGCATTAGTAGAGTACAAAGATAAACTATGGGCCGAGGACTAATTTTAGCAATTTTGATACTATCCTTTGTATCTTGTTCGAAGTTTGAACAGGCTGATACAGGATTGAAGTATAAGTTTCACTTAATCAATAAGGGAAATAGGAGTGTTAAAAAAGGGGAGTTAGCCCTCTGCTACTATAAGATAAACTACAAAGATACCTGTTTGTACAATACGTACTTAAAACCAGATCCTGCTAGAGTGGTGATTCATGAGAGTGCTTACAAAGGAGATTTTTTCGAGGCTTTAAGCATGATGCACGAAGGTGATAGTGCGACCTTTAAATTTAATGCAGATTCGTTTTATACCATTACAAATAGGGTGGAAAGACCAGAAGTAATCTCAGCAGGAGACGAGTTGGAAGTAGTGGTTAAAGTCTTTAAAGTAGTGGATGAGGGAGAGTATAAATTGTACCTAAAAAAGGAAGAGAAGGCACATATCAAGAAGGAGAAGAGGGATATTGAAGCTTACATTAAGTCAAATTATTTAATGCTCGAATACGATAGTATCTTGGATGTTTCTTATAGAGTAAAGCGTAAAGATTCGGCTTTAATAATGCCTGAGGATATTGTGTCATTTCAATGCTTAGGACGAACACTAGATGGAAAAACTATAATTAATACGTATACCAGTAATTTACCCTTAACCGTTCAGATAGGACATGAGAATTACCGATTACCTATTATAGATGAACTCTTGCAATTCATGGGAGAAGGGGACAATGGGAAGTTCATCGTTCCTTATATGAAATGTTTTGGTCCAGAAGGAGATAGGATGGCAATTCCGCAGTATTCTACCTTTGTTTTTGACATCTTTGTAGAAAAAGTTCGAAAGTAGAAGTTGTTAACATTTTATTTGCAGGCTTGTTGATAAGTGTAGTATATTTGAAGGTTCAAATAGGCATTTTTTAACAAAGCGAAAAACAATATATTGAAGATTTTAGTCACAGGAGGAGCAGGTTTTATAGGCTCTCACGTAGTAAGGAGAATGGTAAACACCTATCCAGATTATACCATACATAATTTGGATAAACTTACGTATGCGGGCAATTTGGAGAACCTAGTAGATGTAGAATCTAAAATGAATTACACCTTTATTAAAGGTGACATTGTAGATCAAGGTTTTATAACCAACCTTTTTGAAAAGGAGAAGTACGATGCAGTAATTCATTTAGCTGCAGAGTCTCATGTAGACAGATCCATTACTAATCCATTGGAATTTGTAAGGACTAATGTGATTGGTACCCTTAACCTATTAGAAGGTTATAGGCATCATGGCAATAAGGATAGAGGGCACTTTTACCATATTTCCACAGATGAGGTTTATGGTGAGTTAGGAGAAACTGGTAAATTTTTGGAGACAACTTCCTATGACCCTAATTCACCTTACTCTGCTTCTAAAGCAAGCAGTGATCATTTTGTAAGAGCATATGGAGCAACCTATAAAATGCCTTATAAGATTTCGAATTGTTCAAACAACTATGGATCTCACCAGTTTCCTGAAAAGCTTATTCCTTTATTTATAAATAACATAAAAAACAATTTGCCATTACCAGTTTATGGAAAAGGGGAGAATGTTAGAGATTGGTTATGGGTGAATGATCACGCTTCTGCTATAGATACAATTTTTCACAATGGCGCAATTGGAGAAACCTATAATATTGGAGGAAACAATGAATGGAAGAACATTGATTTAATCAAGCATTTGTGTAAATTAATGGATGTGAAGTTAGGCAGGGAGAAAGGGGATTCAGCAAAACTGATTACTTATGTAACAGATAGAGCGGGGCACGATTTTAGATATGCTATTGATAGTAGTAAATTAATGAATGAGTTGGGATGGGAACCTTCAGTGAATTTTGAGCAAGGACTTGAAAAAACGGTTACCTGGTATCTTCAAAATGAAAAGTGGCTTAATAATGTTACTTCTGGCGCATATAAGGAATATTACACCAAACAATACGCGGAAAGATGAAAGGAATAATTTTAGCAGGTGGTTCAGGCACTAGATTGCATCCCTTAACATTGGCCGTGAGTAAACAGCTAATGCCTGTTTATGATAAGCCAATGATTTATTATCCTCTATCTACCCTTATGATGGCAGGAATAAGAGAGATATTAATTATTTCTACACCCCATGATTTGCCTCATTTTGAGAAGTTATTGGGAGATGGTAGTAGAATTGGCTGCAAGTTTAATTATAAGGTTCAGGAGACACCTAATGGTTTGGCACAGGCCTTTGTGCTTGGTGAGGAGTTTATTGGAGACGATAAGGTGGCATTAATTTTGGGGGATAATATTTTCTTTGGTTCAAGTTTGCAAGAGCTATTGGAAAGTAATAGAGACCCTAATGGTGGTGTGATTTTTGCTTATCATGTATCAGATCCAGAGAGATATGGTGTGGTAGATTTTGATGAAAATATGCAAGCATTGAGTATTGAGGAGAAACCTATAAATCCAAAATCTAACTATGCAGTGCCAGGATTATACTTTTACGATAATAGTGTGGTTGAGATTGCAAAAAACCTTAAGCCAAGTCCTAGAGGAGAGTATGAAATAACGGATGTGAATAAAGAATATTTGAGGCAAGGGAACCTTAATGTGGGGGTTATGCATAGAGGAACGGCGTGGTTGGATACTGGGACTTTTTCTTCTTTAATGCAAGCAGGTCAATACGTTCAGGTTATTGAAGAACGACAAGGTCTGAAAATAGGATGTATTGAAGAAATTGCATACAAGCAAGGATTTATTTCAAAAAACGACTTGCTAAAATTGGCAGAACCACTATTAAAAAGTGGTTACGGTGAATATTTAAAAAAAATACTATGAGAATAATGGTTATGGTGAATGAAAGGATAAATAGTTGTTTCGGTTTACTGATGTTGGCTTTGTGCTTTTTGCCAGGGCTTGTAAACGCCCAAGTTAATGCTGGAAACAATAGTTTAAACCTTCTTCAAATGTTACAACCTACGAGCGGTAAAGATGCTCCTGTTGTCAATCCAAAAAGGAGTCAGAAAAAGAGTGATACCTTGAAGAATAGGGAAGTTGTTGATGTAGAAAAATCAGAACTTGAGTTAAAGAGATTGCAAATTCAAAAAGATTTGATTGTTCTAGAACGAGAATTGGAAGAATTAATGTCTTTGGATGCTGAAGTTACGCCGCAAGATAGTCTGAATATCAGTATTAAAAAGGAGAATTTAAAATTGCTTTACCTCAAAGAACAAATATTGCTTAAAGAGCAACTAAAGCAGCTTGGGGGATTAAGAGATTACGGATTATCTAAAGTTTATGGACATCATTTTTTTAGGGATGGTGGAATTAAGTTTTTTCAAAAAGCAACTGATGCAACACCATCAAATTCATACATATTAGGACCATCAGATAAATTACACATTGAAATTTGGGGTTACTCCAACTTAAGTACAGATATTGAAATAGGTTCAGATGGCTATGCAAATTTACCTTATGGTCAAAAGGTGTTTTTGCGAGGGATTAACTTAGAGAGTGCAAGACAAATAATTAGAAAGAAGTTCAGTTCTATGGTTGACCTTAAGACATCTACTCTTGACATTAGTATAGTTAAGTTTAGAACAATTACTGTTCATATTGTTGGAGAAGTATTTAAACCGGGGTCTTATGTTATTCCTGCGATTAATACGGCTTTTAACGCTCTTACAGTTATGGGCGGTCCAACAGATATTGGAACTGTTAGAAATATTTACATTAAGAGAGACGGTAGAATTGTAGATTCTTTAGATGCATACGATTATATGTTAAATCCTAAGAAATCGAGGGAAATTTACCTTCAAGATAATGACTACATAATCGTGGAGCCAATAGGAAAAGTTGTAACTGTCAAAGGCGCTTTGAAGAGATCTGGCTCATATGAATTAAAAAAGAATGAAAAGCTAGATGAGTTAGTGACAATTGCGGCCGGAATCTTTCCAACGACCTATTTAAAGGATGTATTGGTAACTAGAGTTAGAGAAAACAAGTATTACGAACAAATTTCATTAAATTACGATTCCTTGCTGGAAAATAATCAAACATTTGACCTTTTAGATGGAGATTTATTAGAGTTTAAGGTAATTAAGGATGATGCTTATCAATTGCTTGTTATATCAGGAGCAGTAAATATTCCAGGTATTTATAAGGTTTCAAAAGGTGCTTCAATCTCCGGTTTAGTTAAGCAGGCAAATGGTCTACTTAAAGAAGCGTATCTTTCAGAGGCTTATTTAATAAGGACTAATGAAGATTTTACTAAATCATTCATTTCGTTTAATCTAGGGGAAGCCTTAAAAGATGGTGGAACCACAATAGATGTTCAACCATTTGATGAGATACATGTATTTTCTTTGAAAGACTACTTGCTTATTGGTAATGTATCCATTAAAGGCGCTGTAAGAGAGCCTCAAAAGATGGCTTTTGCAGAAGATATGTCTTTAAGAGACCTAATATTTATTGCAGGGGGATTGAAACCTGAATCCTATTTAGAAAGGGCTGTTTTGATAAGAACCAATGAGCAGACTAAAGAAAAGCAAACCATTATATTTAATGTTGATGAGGTAGTTAACAATGCCAATTCTAATAATAATTTACTTCTTCAACGAAACGATGAGGTGGAAATATTTTCAAAAATTGAGTTTAGGGATGACTACACCATTGACATTATGGGAGAAGTACATACACCAGGTTCTGTGCCGTTTAGTACTAACATGACATTAAAAGATTTGATATTTAAATCAGGAGGACTGAAGACATCTGCGATTAATTCTAAAATTGAAATCGTTCGTAGCTTTAGGTTTGGAGAGGATATGATAAAATTAGAACCAATTCCTGCAGAAATTATTGTGATAGAAATAGGCGCAGTTCTGGAGTTGAAAAAAGAGTTTGAGGACTTTATCTTATATCCTTTTGATCAAATTACTGTGAGGAAAAATCCCTATTATTTGGAAACTATGTCTGTGACTCTTACTGGAGCGGTTGTATTTCCTGGTGAATATACTTTATTAGGTGAAGACGAAAGGTTAACTAGCGTAATAAAAAGAGCAGGGGGGCTTAGAAGTTACGCTTTTAGCGAAGGTCTTGAGTTTAATAGAGGGAATGAGGAAGATGGTAGCTTAACTTCCATAATAACGAATCTAGAGAAGGCCATGAAAAAGCCCAAATCTATTTACAACTACATACTAAGAGATAAAGATGAAATTCACATTCCAATTGCCGATTATTTGGTTGCAATTTCGGGTAATATTATGAATGAGGATAAAGAGAGATTAAGTATTTATTATAAGAAGCACAGAAGGGCGAAATATTATATTACCCATTATGCTGGAGGTTTTAAGGAAAGATCTATGAAGCGCAAAACTTATATTAAATACGCGGATGGCACAGCGAAGAGGACTAGAAACTTTGTGCTTTTCAAGGTTTACCCAAAACCTAAACGTGGAAGTGAAATATTTGTAATACGAAACAATAAGGTTAAGAAGAAAAAAGGACTTGGTGAAGGGTTCGGTGATGCTACAACAAAAATTACTGCTTTGTTAACATTGCTCTTGACATATACGGTTATCCAAAATTCGTTTAAATAATGGTAGAAGAAAAACAGAGTTTTGATTTAGTAAAGATTATCCAATTAAGAAGGAATATTTGGACTAAATCTATTTGGCCTTATAAATGGATTATCTTAATAGTTGCCATTGGTTTTGGCGCATGGTCTTATTATAAAGAAAAAAATCAGCCTATAATTTACTCTGGCGGGACTTCATTTATGCTCGAATCCGAGGATATAACGAGTAATGCTGGTAGTGTAGGTATTAATAATAATTTGATGCTTTCAAATTTTATTGGTAGTGAAAAAAGTAATAAAACAATTTTGATGGCACTTTTTCTTTCCAACAAAATGAAGGAACTTACTTTGGTCACTAGTGCAGTAGTTGATGGGAAATCAGATTTATTAGTAAATCATTTTTTGAGGTTAAGCGGTATAAAACCAGATTCTACTGGTTCCTATGGTTTTGATTCAACATTTACTTACGGTGAAGACCCAGTAAAAGATTCACGCCTTCGTCAGATAGCCAGCTCTTTTAAAAGCCCTGATTTTCATGCAGGTACATCTAAAGAAGGGTTGTTTTATTTGTTGTATAAACATGAAAATCAAGATTTTGTTTTGACTTTTATTGAAAATCACATTGATGTTATTAGTAATTACTATATAAAAAAGAGATTAGAAAAAGCGGAGAAAGTTCTGGAATTTTCTGAAAAACACAGGGATGACGTGAAAAGTAAATTGGCAAATGCGGAATATAGCTTAGCCTTTTTATTAGATAGAAGTAATGGTGCTGTGATGCATAGAGCTTTAACAGATCGAACAAAGCTTGAAAGAAAAGTAGAGGTTTATAGTGAGATGTATATCAGCGCTGAGGTAACATATCAATCTGCAAAGGTAAATTTTTTGAAAAAAACTCCTTACATTCAAATAATTGATGATGCAAGAGCACCGCTTGAAAGAACCACTGTTAGGCCCACATCAAAGGCAATTTTCTCATGTATAATTGTTCTTTTCTTAGGTATTCTAGTTTGTGTTGGGATTTATTTTTTAAACGAATTTATTACTAAACAGAAGAAGTTATTCGCAGATTCTAAAGAATAATAAATTTGCTATTTTAGCAGAATGGAGATAAAACCATTCATTCCTTATCGACCTCAGAGGATTTCAGAAGAAGAATCTATAAGAAGGGTCAAAGAGTTTTGTACAATAATGAACGAAAGACGAAGTTGTAGAAATTTCTCTAATAAGTTAGTAAACAAAGAAATTATTGATTCTATTATTCAAACTGCCAGTTCTGCCCCATCTGGTGCTCACAAACAGCCTTGGATATTTTGTGCTATCTCTAACCCCGATTTAAAAAAAGAAATTAGGAGAGCTGCAGAGAAGGAGGAATATGAAAGCTACAATGGAAGAATGCCTCAAGATTGGTTAGATGATTTGGCACCATTAGGCACTGATTGGAGAAAGGAATTTATTGAAATTGCCCCTTGGATAATTGTGGTTTTTAAACAAAATTACGGCCTAGACAATGCTGGTAATAAGAAAAAACACTATTATGTTAATGAATCGGTTGGGTTGGCAAGTGGATTTTTGCTGGCTGCGATACACCAAGCGGGATTAGTAGCTTTGACTCACACGCCTAGTCCTATGGATTTCCTAAGTAATTTATTAGGCAGGCCAAAGAATGAAAAACCTATTTTACTAGTACCAATTGGATATCCTGCAAAGGATTGTATGGTGCCCAATATTGAAAGAAAGCCACTCAGTGAAGTGGCAGTATTCTATGAGTAGTAAATCTGTTACCTAAAAACAGAAATGTCTCCAGAGTAGATTCCTACTTTTTGCTCTATGTTTATGTATCTAACCTGAAACAGATAAACTCCCTGTTGCACATCTTTGCCATTAAATTTTCCATTCCATCCTTCGTCTGGATTTGAGGTTTCAAAGAGTAATTCACCCCATCTATTAAATATTTTTAAGGAGTATTTCTTAAAATCGCAAGTCCCATATTTTTTAAATATTTCGTTTCTTGAATCAAAATTAAGAGTAATTGCATTGGGGAAAAAGACAGTACATGATGGACAATCTGCTTCGAATAAATTAACTTGAAATGTACTATCACAGCCTACAGTATTCTGATAATTAAATCTATAAACCCCACCAGTAGTCAGGATGGTTCCGTCTTTCAAGGCATATTCATAATACTTACAGAAAGTATCTTCCATTATAAAACTCGTAGAGTTCCTAATTTCTAAATCAGTAGTAATAATGGAGTCGCAATTAGTGAAAGAGCTCAAAGTGTCAATTACTATTTGAGATTTTTTATACTCCTTACCATTTATACTTATCTTATCACAAGTAGAAATTGAATTATTTACTCGTTTTGTTTCATGCACCAAAATTTGAGAAAGGATAATTGAATCACAATTATTAAAAGCTTTAAAAGTATCCCTTACTGTTTGTGTAGTATAATATATTTTTCCTTTTACAAACCCTGAATCACATAAGTTATATGTGGTATAATCTCTTTTTGAGTTGGTTATAGTTAAATTTGTATGTACAATCGAATCGCATTTGTTAAAAGACAAAAAAGTATCTTTTATTATTTGTGATTGAGAATACCAATTACTATGAACAAGGCCCGAATCGCAGTAAGCAAGATCTTGGAAGGTATTTTTGGTTTTGTTTATGGTTAAACCTGTATTAACAATTGAATCACATTTTGAGCTAGAAAGGAAAGTGTCTTTTCTTAATTGACTGGAGTAATACATTTTATTATGAACCAATCCTGAGTCGCAATAAATAAAATTTTGATTTGTTACTTTTGATTTGTTAATCAAAATCTTGGTAGTAATAATTGAATCACAATTACTAACTAAGTTAAAAGTATCCTTCAAGGTCTGCGATGCATAATATGTTTTACCCTCTATCTTACCTGAGTCACAAAATGAATAATCAATATCTGTCCATTTAGTATAGTCAACATTAACATTAACCTTGATTATTGAATCGCAATCTGTAATTGTAGAAGTAGTATCATAAAATGTTTGACTGGAGTAATATTTTTTATTATTTAAAATACCTGAGTCACAAAAATGAATGTTGCTTTCACTTCTTTTGCTTGAGTTTATTGTTAAATCTGTTGTGATTATGGAGTCACAACTTTTGTAAGACATAAGTGTATCATTTATGATTTTGGTATTGTAATATAGCTTGCCTTGCACTAGTCCAGAATCGCAATAGGTTATTTTTTCATTCGTTCTTTTTGTTTTGTGGATTTTTATTTTGGTTGTTATAATGGAATCGCAGCCAGATGAAGACAATAGCGTGTCTATTGCAGTTTGAGAAAAATAATACTTCTTGTTTTGAACAGTTCCGGAGTCACAAAAGGTAATACTATCCTTATTATAAGTAGTTTTGGATCCAATAAGATTTAAATTAATGAATGTATCACAGGCCATTTTACGTTTGGTAACATAAATATCATCAATAAAGCTATTTACAGATGTATTTTTGATGAAGCTGGCTTTAATACGCAAAAGGACATTGGTGGAATCTTTCAGAAATTTTAAATCTGTTTGCAGATTTTCGTAGGTACTAGAATTGTGAAAATGTTCTTCAATACTAATCCAATTTGAATCACTAAAATATTGAATTAATACTTTGTTGTAATTCCCATTATTTGCACTTAATTTATAATAATAGCTTAATTTTTCCGGGTTATCCACGGGTGGTATTTCTATCCAATCATTAGTTCTATTAATAATTATTTTATTACTTGGAGATTTCGAATTTCCGCTGGTGGTAGAGGTATTGTTAAGAACCCAACCTTTTGGCGTTTGTTCAAAATCAGTCCCTTCAAGGGTATCAATAACAAAACCTGCCCCTTTGATTGTATCCACTAATTTTTGGCTGGTACTGTACCAATTATCAAATAAAAACAAAGAATCACAGAATGTCGTATCACCATTATAGTGCACCTTTTTTCCAATATAGACTTCTACTTTGGATACAGAATCACAACCTCCTATAGAAATGGCAGTATCTCTATAGATACCTGAATTCTTTATCCAATTACCAAAAAGCAGAGTAGAGTCACAATCTTGAATTGGTTTATCCTCAACTTCTATTACATCACCAATTACTATACTTAAGGTGGTGTCTACACAAACTCCTTGGGGTGTATTCAAATAAACTTGCAACTTATAATTTCCATAATCTGATTTTGTAAATGGCTTAAAGGAATTTTCAATTGTGGTAGAGAAGGCAATGTCGTTTTTGGTCCACCTATAGTTAACACCATTAATTTTATTTGAAAATAATAGGAGAGAATCATCAAAACAGATATAACCTATTTTTACCTTTGGAGCTGTAAATACTCCACTAGAAGATAAAGCGGTGGTTGCGTTTCCACATGCGTCGGATATTTCTATTTGATATAAGTCAGGTGCAATACCATGAAATTCATTAGACGTTTTGTGCTTGCTCCAAGTACTTGAACCATTTTTTCTTATTCTAAACCGGTAAGGTTCCACACCGTCACTTGGAGTAACAATGATGGAGCTTGTTTTATTAGAACATCCATAAGTTTGGGCCCTATCAATAATGGGGTACCCTGGGTCTTTTATTATTATAGTATCTCTGAAATAGATTTTACCACTATCAATTATCGAATTGTAGAATATTGGTAAATACTCAAAAACATAAGTTCCCGCACCATTGTTTAGAAAAGTATCTCGCTTATCCCCTTTGTAAAAATTTATACTTGATGCAAGAGTAACATTGGTAGGTAATATTTTCTTTATTGTCCCGGAACCATAATTATGAATATTACTATTCTTTGAAAATAGTAATAGATGGTTGCTTGGACATTTCTGAATACTTTTAAATGTGTATTTTGGTCTCCATAAGTCTGAAGTTAAAATTTCAGTTCTTACTGTATCCTTGTTTCCACAGGTGTCAAAGACAACAAATTCATATTTGCCTTTAGGTAAATTACTAAAATAGATGTTTACATACCCTTCCATAGTATCTCCCACGTTCCAAGTATAGTTGCGTGGTTTTAGCTTTTTGTGAAAACGAGTAGGAGTAAATTTATCTTTACTTGTATAAGGAGCCTTTATTAATAGCACAGAAATCTTACCGCTAAAATTTGAAGTTATAATCCTTATGCCTGAAGTAGAGTCATAGGAGGTATAGATGCCTTTGTATAAGGTGGCTTTTGGAGTTGTTTTTTTATAAATGGCAGTTTTGGAATAGCTTATATTACAACAAGTATCTTTTGCATAGAAATTATAAGTGACGTTTGGTTTAAAATCTAATTCATCACTAGATTGCCATAAAATTATACTTTTGCTGATTTCTTGTATTCCATAAATCATACAGCTATCGTTTTGAATGTGGCGTAAATTTATAAAAGGGAATAATTTAACCTTATTAGAGCCACAGGAACTATGGAAAGAAACCCTAAGCTCCTTAGATGGCAATATGTTAAAAGTGTCTGTATTGCCACAGGAATCTACTCCTTGCACTTTGTAAGTTTTTGTTCTGTCGATATTAAAGTATTTTGTCCCAGTACCATAAAATTTATACACGGTATCTTTACCTGTAGTTACAAAAATTCTATAAGGACTTATGCCATAATACCCTGTTGCAGCATAGGTAAGTGTATCACACCTTTTAATAGTTGGAATGGAGTGATACATTCTAAAAATCCTCGGATTCTTAGCTGGGTTTATTGTATTTGATTTTGTGGTTCCACAGGAGTCTGTGCCAATAAAAGTATAGGTTTTATTAGTCCCTAATTTAATAGTATAATTTACAGTCCCACTTTTTCTAAATACGGTATCTTTACCAGTAATGACTAGCAATTTATAGGGAGCTAGACCATTAATTCCCATAACTTGATAAGAAACGGTGTCGCAAGATATGTATTTTAAAAAAGAGTTTTTTATTGCAAATGCAGATGTCACTTTATCCGATATAGTGAAAGAAGTGTTTCTTACATTGCCACAAGAATCTCTTACGGATCCAATGTAATTCCCAGGGAGTAGCCCCTGTATAGTATCGGAACTTTGCCAACCTTTTTTTGTTGGACCAGAATAGATACTAAATGAAAATGGTTTTCTACCACCAGAATTAATCTTGAAAATTGCAGTACCATTTGGCTTGTTACAATGGGATTGTATGCCTGTAATTTTGTAACTTACTTGGGTGAAACTACCTTTGACAGTAGCTTTAAAAGTGTCTTTTGCGCCTACATTATCTTCTACTTTTATAGTATATGAACCAGCAGCAAGTGCAGCAAATACATTTGATCTTTGACCAGCCCTAGTGGCTTTTGAAGGAGAAATTAATGCATAGGTATAAGGTGCAGAACCACCTGTAGCATTAATGGTTAATGAGCCATTATTGGCGCATCTTGATTCTTTAGATACAACAGTATTTATTGTTACTTGGCAATGAGCTGAAGTAATGTTAAAAAGTAAAAAGAATAGTAAAAAAAGTCGCATTTAATTTTATACTACAATTCAAATGTAGTGTAAAATCCTATAACTCTCATAGCAGTTGAAGCAACAGAATCTCTAATTTAATTGAATTAACGAATAATTTCTATAGATTTTTGATATTAATACCCTTTACATTTTTGAAAATTTCACACTAAAACGGATCTATTGTAATGGGTATAATTGGAATAGTTACTTGTCTATGGAGTTCATTACTCTTTTCATAAAAGCGTTTAAAGCATCTTTTTGAGTCATGCCTCCACGAACAAGATTTTCTACTTCGAGTGCTCCATACATATTGGATAAAAGCTCTCCTATAACGTCAAGTTCTTCGTCCTTTACTGCCTCACTTTCTGTAAGGTGCTCAAGAAAAGAAATGGCCTCCGACACATAGTCGGAGTCATTCTCTTCTATAAAGCTATACATGTGTTTAATTACTGGTAGCCTCATCTATAAATTGTTTTAAAACCTCAGTTTTATTCGTCTGAGTTTGATCAATCAATACACCATTTTTAAATACGGCAAAGGTTGGTAGGTTATCTACTTTAGCTAGTTTTCTAGATTCTGTAAATTTCTCTGCATCTATTCCATAGAAATCTGCATCTTCCATCTCACTAGCAAAGCGTTTGAACTTAGGTTTCATTACTCGGCAATTGCCACACCATCCTGCGGAGTATTGCACCACTACTGTTTTCCCAGTAGATATAATTTCACCTAAGTTGTCTTTATCTAATTCTCGAAACATAATTAGTGATTAGATAAATAATCAGCTACTCCATCTCTATTTTCTGCCATCGCATCTTTACCTTCTTCCCAATTTGCAGGACAAACCTCACCATTTTCTTGTACGTGTGTGAAAGCATCAATCAATCTCAAAAATTCGTTCACATTTCTACCTACTGGCATGTGGTTTACACTCTCGTGAAATACAGTACCTTCTTCATCAATTAAATAAGTAGCTCTGTAAGTAACATTGTCGCCTTCCATCATGTATGTGTCAAGCTCTTCATCGTAGTGTAAAATACCACTTAAGATATCCAACTCTTCAGATAAATTTCTATTTGTATCTGCAATTAGATTGTAAGTTACACCTTCAATTCCTCCTTGATTTTTTGGAGTATTTAACCATGCAAAATGTACATCAAGTGAGTCGCAAGATGCTCCTATTACCATTGTGTTTCTCTTTTCGAATTCTCCTAAAGCCGCTTGAAAAGCATGTAATTCAGTAGGACAAACAAAGGTGAAATCTTTTGGGTACCAAAAAAGCAACACTTTTTTATTGTTTTTTGTAGCTTCTTCTAGTACGTTTACTTGAATAGTGTCTCCCATGGAGTTCATTGCTGGAGCTGTGATATTTGGAAATTTTCTTCCTGTTAATGCCATAATTGTTTTGTTTTAATTTTAATAATGGTACAAATATAACCATACTTTTACATAGACTAAAACAATATTATCTATATCTTTGATAGATAATATCTATCAATGAATTTCCAACAATTAGAATATGCCATAGCTGTGCACAAGCACAAACATTTTAGTATTGCAGCTGAAAGTTGCAATGTGACACAAGCAACTTTGAGTGCGATGATTAAGAAAATGGAAGAAGAGCTTAAGGTAGTTTTCTTCGATCGCTCTAGGAAGCCTATAAAAACGACAGATGCGGGTGTTGTCTTTGTAAATAGGGCAAAAAACATCATAAAACAGAAAAACGAACTGTACCATCTCTATTCAACTTCTACCAATTTGGAAGGGGAGATTCACTTGGGAGTTATTCCCACTGTTGCTAGTTCTTTGTTGGCGATCATTTTACCAACTATATTAAAGGAGAATCCTGATCTTAAATTACACATTCACGAAATAACAACGGATGAAATAAAGCAAGAACTGGTACATGATAAAATTGATTTGGGGATATTGGCAACACCCTTAAACGACAAGAGGTTTGAAGAAGACATCCTCTATTACGAACCTATGCTTTTGTATGGAATGGAAGATTCCGATAAGAATTTTGTTAGCTCCAAGGACGTACAGGACAATACGATTTGGTTACTGGAGGAAGGGCATTGTTTTAGGAACCAAGCCATGACCATTTGTAACTTGAAGGAGAAAAAGGACAAAAAATCTAATCTGTATTTCCAGGCAAATTCTTTTGAAACACTTCTAAAGCTTACAGATGAATTTAAAGGACTTACACTACTTCCAGAGTTGTATTGTAATGACATGAAACCAGAGAGAAAGCAAAAAATAAAGCCATTTCAAAAACCCATTCCAGTTCGTGAAATAAGTCTTATTCATTATCGCAAGCATGCCAATAATTTAAGTGTAGACTACCTAGTTAGAACCATAAAAAAGCTAATGGAAGGAAGACTTTCTACAGCAAACTTTAAGAGTAGTGATCTCGAAATTGTGGGTTTGTAGACAGTGCTTTAACTTACTGTTCTCTTAATCAAACTCTACACCCCATTCTTTTAACTCTTCTAGAATAGGAGTATAAACCTCTTTGTAAATAGGAAGAATCACTCCTTTTTGAGGGATCTTGTTTTCAAGGATTAGGCGCACACCCATTGCAAGAGGTAACCCCACTGTTTTTGCCATGGCTGTATGGTTCTCGTTCTCTCCTTTTACTATGAGGTAAGTGCTGTGCACTTTTTTCTCTCCTTTTAAAAGGTAAGTAAACTTATGCCACATAAGAATCATGTCCTTGTCCTCTGGTTTCAGTTCCCATTTCTGCTTCAGGATGTGTTCTAAAATTTGGGCAGGAGTTGCATTGGCTAAGCCAATCTTTGTGTTTTCAAATATTCCCAACCAATCTAGTTTCTCCCACAACTCTGTGTCGTCTTGTTGTATACCCAAATACATTCTTAGTTTAAGCTCAACCGAATCCGTTGGGTGGTATCCAAGAAAAGTATTGATGAAATCACGGTTCGTCATATTCTCAGAATTCTCTAAAGTGTAAGAGTCATCTGTTGCCCCTAGTTGCACAAAGCAATTCCATGCCTTACAAAATCCAGGTCTTCTAAACGTCCCTCTGTACATCGTCTTGACTCCTTCTAGCCCATAAGTTTCTCTGTATGTAAGGGAATCTCTATTGGCATAGCCTTCGTATTTGCCATACTCAGGGATTTCTACTATTTCTGTTCTTCTAAATACTTTCTGATAGGGTATGTATTTGTATTTCCCATTATGGATAAACTTTACGGCGCCACCTTGTGAAGCAAGAACAACGTTTCTTGGATTCCAAGTAAATTTATATTTCCAGGGATTGTCCTCATTCTCTGGTGCAACCAATCCACCGGTGAAACTTTCAAATTCTGTAATTTCTGCTCCTTGCTCTTTTAGAGAGTGAATAATTTCCATTGCAGAAAGGTGGTCTATTCCAGGATCTACGCCCAATTCATTTAGAAATACCAATCCTTTATTCTTCACTGCCTCATCCAATTCCTTCATCTCCTCACTTATGTATGAGGCGGTAGCAAAGTTCTTTTCTAGATCCAAACAATCTTGTGCCACCAACATATGCAAGGACGCTGGAAGCATAGAGACAACTACATCTGCGGTAGATACGGCAGCTTTTCTAAGATCAACATCTGTTATGTTGATGCTATGAGCATGACTTACCGCTGAGCCCTGAGTTCTTTCTAGAATGGTTTTCTTGTCTCTATCGTAAATGTGTAATTCGCCACCTTTTTCTTCCAAGTATTTTTGTAAATACTCTATCAAATAAATGGACGAACGCCCAGCTCCAAATAACACAACTTTTTTTCCCATTACATCCTCTCTGGAGCTTTTATACCTAATAATCCCAAACACTTTTCAATGGTTTCTGCAACCACAAAACATAGGTTTAATCTAAATTGTTTTTTGTCTTTATTCTGTTCTCCAAGGATGGAGAGTTCGTTGTAAAATTTATTGTAAAGCTTAGCCAAATCAAAAACGTAAGATGCAATAATTGCAGGGCTCATTGCTATAGCAGCGTCTTCTACTTTTTTAGGGAAAGCCTTTAAATGTTGGACTATGTTGATTTCGGAAGGGTGAATCTCAATATTTGCAGCATGTGCTTCTTTTCCTTCTATATTAGATAAGATAGATTGAATTCTTGCAAAGGTGTATTGAACAAATGGTCCCGTATCCCCTTGGAAGTCTATTGAGTCGTCTGGGTTGAACATCATTTTCCTTTTAGGGTCTACTTTTAACAAATAGTATTTTAATGCGGCTTGGCCAATGGTTTCGTACAGCTCTTCTAGCTGTTCTGAACTCATTCCATCCGTCTTCCCTAATTCTTCTGTTTTTCTTTTTGCGGTTTGATGCATTTCTTCCATCAAATCATCTGCATCAACAACAGTTCCTTCTCTGGATTTCATTTTGCCATCTGGTAATTCTACCATCCCATAGGACAAATGCGCAATTCCTGGAGCATAAGGTTTGTTCAGTTTTTGTAAGATAACTTGAAGAACCTTAAAGTGGTACTCTTGCTCGTTTCCTACAACGTAAATGGATTTATCGCATCCATAATCGTCGTATTTCATTTGGGCTGTGCCCATGTCCTGAGTCATGTAAACAGATGTTCCATCTGCTCTAAGTAGTAATTTTTCGTCTAGTCCTTCTTTAGATAAATCTACCCAAATGGAGCCATCTTCTTTCTTAAAGAAGACACCGGCCTTAAGTCCGCTTTCAACAAACTCTTTGCCCAACAAATAGGTCTCAGATTCGTAGTACATTTTGTCAAAATTAACTCCCATTCTTTTGTACGTGAAGTCAAATCCTTGATAAACCCAATCGTTCATTTTCTTCCAAAGAGTAATAGTCTCTGGATCTCCTTGTTCCCACCTTAGAAGCATTTCTTGTGCAGCAAGAATACAAGGAGCCTGCTTCTTCGCTTCGTCTTCCGTTTTTCCTTCAGATAATAAAGTAGCAATTTCTTTTTTATACAGCTTGTCAAACTCCACGTAGTATTTTCCTACTAAGTGGTCACCCTTTAATCCACTAGAATCGGGTGTTTCACCATTTCCTAATAGTTGCCACGCATACATGCTTTTGCAAATGTGAATTCCTCTATCGTTAATTAAGTTTACTTTCTTTACATCGTAACCAGCATAAGACATTATCTCCGAAACAGAGTAACCCAAAAGGTTGTTTCTGATGTGTCCTAAATGCAGAGGTTTGTTTGTATTGGGAGAAGAATATTCTACCATTATTTTGCCGGTAAGATTTCCTTTTCCAAACATTGGCTTAGTCAAAATGTTGTTTAAATAACCTACCCAATATTCTTGTGAAAGACTAAGGTTAAGAAACCCTTTTACTACATTAAACCCTTCTACCTCCGAAACGTTTTCTTTTAAATAAGATCCTATCTCCTCTGCAGTCTCTTCCGGTTTTTTCTTGCTTTGCCTTAAATATGGAAATACTACGAAACTATAATTTCCTTCAAAGCTAGACTTTGTAGGTTCAATTTTAAGGTTTTCCAATCCGATAGTTATTGGATCTGCATCGTAAAGATGCTTAAAGGCCTTTCCAATGTTTTCGATTATTTTTTTTTCTATTTCCATTACAGTTTTTATCCCTGTTAGAGTCACTTCAAAGGTATTTCAAATTCTAGTTTTTATTAACTTCTTTTCTTGCACTTACTTGCATGATTAAAGTTTTTAAAACGGACTATCTGGTTCCTTACTCATGTGGTTGTAAACTAATTTGTCTACCAGGTTGGGAACAAACTTGTTTAAAAAAACAGTTAATTTCCCATTCCCAGTCATCACTAATTTGTTCTTTCTCTTGTCTACCGCTTTTAATATTCTTTGAGCCACCTCTTCTGGTTGCATCATTTTTTGTTCTGTTCTAGGGGATTCTCCTTGTGGTGCACCCTTGGCAGTTAAGGCATTGTTTCTAATGTTACTTGCTGTAAAGCCAGGGCAAGCGATAAGTACGTGAAGTCCTTTTTTAAGATTTTCTATTCTTAAAGCTTCGAGGAAGCCGTGCATGGCAAATTTACTGGCAGAGTATCCTGTTCGTCCAGGCAAACCTTTGTATCCAGCAATGGAAGAGATCCCTACCACACTTCCCTTGGCTTTTAATAATTCTGGCAAGGCATATTTAGTGCAATATAAAGTACCATTAAAATTGATGTCCATAACCTTCTTTATCACATCTGGATCGGTATCTATAAGGGCAGAACGCATGCTTATTCCAGCATTGTTTATTAAGACATCTATTTTTTTAAATTTGGCTATGGCCAATGCAACCAGCTCTTTGCAATCTTCTTCCTTACTTACATCGCCTTTCACTGCAAGGACATTTGCTCCTAGGGCTGCACATTCCTGCTCCACCGTGTTTAGTTTTTCTATACCTCTAGCTGATATAACAATGGAGTACCCTTTTTTTGCGGATTCTAAAGCCAAAGAACGTCCAATCCCAGACGATGCACCAGTTATGATAATTACTTTGCTCATATCGGTTGGTTGCCTTCTTTCCATTTAACACTGCATCCTACTGCTGGAAATTCTGGATAGTCAATTTCCAAACCATCAAGACAATATTCAATCGCATCCTCCAAATGCACCCTAGTGACTAATTGCTCGTGTTCCCAATTGTCGTCAATAGCCCCTTGGTAAACCAATTCTCTTTTGTTGTTGAATAGAAATGCCTCTGGTGTTCGAGTAGCCCCTAGCTTTTTTGCCACGCTTTGTCTTTCGTCGTATAAATATGGGAATGCCAATTTTAATTGATTTGCAAGGCTAACCATACCATCAAAGTCATCTGCAGGATAAGTCTTAGCATCGTTTGGGTTAATGGCAATCATAGCCAAATTGTCTTCTTCGTATTTTTTGGCTAGCTCTTGAAACCTATTCCAATATGCCCTTGCATAGGGACAATGATTACAAGTTACGATTATTAGTAATGCATATTTATCGGCGAAATCGAAATTGGTGTATTTTTTACCATCTGTGCTGGGTAAAGTAAATTTGAAAAGCTTGTCTCCGATATTCATGTTAGTGCATCTTTTATGCAAAGAAAGGTATTTATAAGGATAAAAAGACGGTCTGAAGTCGAATTGTTTTTAGGATTTATACTGAAAGCTTTCTATAATTGTTGCATAATATTTTTGTTCAAACAAGGGGTCATTGTGCATATTAATGTAGCTGACAAAAAAAATATTTCTTGGACAATTAGATGTTATTAAATTAAAAATTGTAAAATTATGAAAACAAAATTCTTATTAAACATGGGATTACTCTGTGCGGTAATGTCATTAACCTACGTGGTAAATGCACAAGTAGAAAACTTGGTGCAGGGGGAGTATTTTCCTGAAGATGAAATAACTGAAGTTTGCGCCTTTAGTGTGATTGAACAGATAATGGTTCTTCAATTTCCGGAACAATGCGTATTGTATTTGGACTTTTTGGAAACTCCCCAACAATTAATTGAGGTCTTCGATGATCAAGGCATATTGGTCTATTCCAATACTGAATTGAAATTAAACATTGTTTTAAAAAAGTATCGGAAGTACTCGGTAAAGACAACAAATTCTTGCGGTGATGAACTGGTATTGAGAACCATTTCAACTTTTCCTAATACATCAAGAAAGTCTTTTGTATTGCCCACAAAGACCTATTATGCGATTACTAAAAAGTTGCAGTATGAGGATGAAAGGACTCTTTTTGAATTTGCCAAAAGCTCGAAAGATTTGAACTCAATTGAAAAGTTGTTCTTAATTCAAGAGTATTATTTGGATGGTGATTTTAGTAACCTTAAAGAGGATATCTATGAACTATGTCCTGGGCTTTTGGGCGGGATAGATGATTTAACCGAATGGGGTAGATTGGGTGACTTTATAAAGGAGTACGTTTACAAAGAACCAGATAGAAATTGCATGTGTAAAACAGCACAACCTTTTGCCAATTATGGACATAAGCAGGGGAATATTCCTATTCAAATTAATGGTTATAGAGCTTTTTCACCAGAGATATCTTATCAAAACAAAGAGTATAAGGCAAGAAAGAGGTTTTTTTATTGGAGAGATACTACAACCGGCGCGGCAAAGTCACAAAGAGTAAAACAGTACATGAGGGGATCTCATACAAAAACAGAGGTTGCAGCATTCCCTGAATCTTCAAGTAGTAGTTCACCAAATCAGACTTCTATCACTTTTACGATGCTTTGTGAAGATGAATTTGGGATTAGCAACGATTGTATGTGCCCTGATAGGAAGTTAGTTGTTTTTGCAGATTATGCAACAGATGTAAGAGCTTTTGCGGATAAAGTTAACTGTACTTCCTCTGGTTCTGGCTATGCTGCATCGGCCCAAGTGGAAGATTGGGCAATCTTAACAAAGAACTCTAAAAAAACCGAAATTGGTATTATAGATGCTGGCAGAATAAAAGTGCACGATGAATCCTATATAAGCCATAATCCAGAATTTAAGATACAAGTCATTAATGTAGTTGCCGAAGGATTAAAGGCCTATGTTCAAGTAACTGGTGGAGGAAAATTTGACAATCAAACTATTGAGGATTTGAAAGATGCCTTAGAAGGGTTGCTGCTAACTCCTCCGCATTCTGGTGGCGGAAATGGTGTAAGTAGTGGTCTTGCTTATCTAATTGACAATAAATCCACTACATTAGAATTGCTTCCTAATGATCCAACCTTTGTTACGGTGCACAGTTATTCCTACCATAGACTTTCTGGTCATACTAAATGGAGAGCTGAGACTTGGCTGAAAAGTAGTGTGGGACTAGCGGGCTATTTGAAGTACAAGGAAACGGCGGAATGCTGTAATGAAAATCAATATTCCTATATCATAGCAGGACAAAAACCGAGTGATTATTATAATAGATTAAAAGGAGTAAATAGTTTCTTTAGAAATGCTGGCTTTAAGGATAATTTCCCCAATAAATATGGTTACCAAGTTACCGATGAACACCATTATGGGGACTATTCGAGTAATTTGTGTCCGCCAAATTTTGGCTTAATCCAACCAATCACTATTTTACCTACAAACACTACTTATTCGGTTAGGTCTGTTTTGACTGGGGAGTTATTAAAAGTTGAGAAAACTCGTACCGCATTGGAATACCGCAGTATTGGTAATTTAGTAACTTTAGACAATTCTTTCAATTCGGGAATCTATTATATTGAATTAGTTATCAATGGAAATTTGCAACAAATAAAAATATACAAACCATGAGAAATTTACTTTTAATTTTATTCACAATAGGTGTCTTCTCTTCCTGTAAAGAGTGTCTCACATGTCCAGAAAATTATGTTATTAAAAATGACATATGCCATTGTGAGTCGGGGTTTATTAGAAATAACAAATGTTATGAAAAGGCTCATCTAAGGGAAAATAGTATTTTTATTCAAGAAGATGGGGCTTTGTGTCCTGGTTTTGAAGAAATTTCTTTATTAAAGTATGTGCAACACGACTTTCGGGGAGTAGGGGTAGTGCGAGAGAATATATATTTGTATAATGCCACCTTACCTGCCGCTAGATATAGGTTATTGCAGTTTAGCTCAGACTCTTTTTATGCTCCTAGTTGGCATATTACTGGTGATTTGGGAGTGATATCAAACCTTACTCTAGAACCTTTTAAAAGAGAAATAGACGGAAAGACCTGCTATTTAAGGTTCAACTCTAAAGTTGTTTCTCCAAATCATTTAAGGTGGTACTTCTTTTGGATGACTAAGAATGATGAATTAAAATCGGATTACTGCATTCGAAATTTTTATCAACCCTTATAATAATTCTCCCCTAATTTATATTAGGGGAGTTTTTTACTCTCACAATTTTGAAGATTCAAAGAAGAATTCAAAAAAAAATATTTACTTGCAATCGGTTTGGTTAGGATATGAGATTAGTAGAAGTTAAAGATAATAAGACTCAAAAGGATTTTGTTCAATTCCCTAAAGGTTTATATAAGGATCATGCAGAATGGATTGCGCCTTTAGATTCAGATATAAATGGAATTTTTGATCCAAAGGAGAATGAGGCATTTTCTAGGGATGGACATGCGATAAGGTGGATGCTTTATGACTCTAATTCAAAGTCCATTGGAAGAATAGCAGCATTTCACAATACAAGTCCCAATGGAAAACTAAAAGAAAGTGGAGCAGGCTTTTTCGAATGTATAGACAGTCAGGAAGCTGCAAACATGCTTTTTGATGCCGCTTCAAATTGGTTAAAAGAACAAGGATTTAAAGAAATAACAGCGCCCATCAACTTTGGTGACAGAGATAGTTTCTGGGGACTAATGGTTGAAGGCTTTACAAATCATGCTTACAGAGAAAATTTAAATTACCCTTATTATCAAGCCTTGTTCGAGAATTATGGATTCGAAAAAACGATTGAGCAAAGCACAATGGAAATAACGAAAGAGGCTTTCAATTACGAACGCTTTAGTAGGATAGCAAATAGGGTAAAGAGTAACCCAAAGGTTGAATTTAGAAGCGTGGATTGGAACAATGTAGAGCAAGTGGCAAAGGACTTTGTTTCTATATACAATAAGGCATGGTCGCACCATGACTTTTTTGTCCCTATGACTTTAGCAAAGATTAAGTCTAGAATGAAACTAATGAAGGCAATTTCACCTGGAGACATAAATGTATTTGCATATGTAGATGGAGAACCGGCAGGATTTCAAATAGATGTATTAGATGTAAATCAGGTATTTAAACATATAAACGGAAAGCTTAATTTGATAGGGAAATTAAAATTTCTTTGGTACAGGAGTAAAGTAGATAGAATTAGGTCCATCGTTTTTGGTGTAGTGCCGGAGCATCAAAATAAAGGAATAGATTTAGGTCTTATCATGACTTATTACGATAATTTAGTAAAAAGACCATCTATCAAAGCAACAGAATTAGCTTGGATTGGAGACTTTAATCCCAAGATGCATTCCATGTTTAAATCAATGGGATCAACTAGAATAAAGCTACATTATACTTATTCGAAAAAGATTTTGACTTAAGTCGCTATTTTGTAGCGAGTTGTAGGCGGATTCTTTTTTTAAAATATTTTTACGATTTCCTTTTGCAGAAGCCAAAAAAGAAATTATTTTTGCAGCCCTTTATAGGTTGAAAGACTTGTAATTTGATTCCTTAGCTCAGCTGGTAGAGCACGTCCCTTTTAAGGATGGGGTCCTGGGTTCGAACCCCAGAGGGATCACTTCTAAAAAACGCAATCACTTATTAATTAAATGGTTGCGTTTTCTTTTGTTCTTTAATTGTACGATTTATGTACGGTAGTTGTAGTTTGTCTACTTCTTGCCCTATAAAGATAAGGCTTTTTTATTAAGGTATCTATAAAACTATAATTTCGTATCTAGACGATATAAATGTGTCATGCAAATAACCAACACCTCAGTACCCACATACCTTAAACACCGTTTTTTACTTGGTCTTTCCAATCTTTCTTTATTTGTATTAAAATTAGTAACAATTGTCATCAATTAAGTTTTTGTGTATTGTTTTTTATATTAACGCTATATTCGAAGTTTAAAAACAATTACTATGAAAAAAATTTACAATTTAGCTTTTCTATTAGTGCTACCAGTCCTAACATTTGGACAGAGTAATAATATTTCTGCACCGGGAAATTTCTTCTTTTCCACGGAATACAGTTTTGGTAAAAGCACGCAATACATCTATGACACAGATGCAGATGGTAACCCAAATGCAATAGAGAAATACACCTACGATGCGAATGGGAACCGAACTAGATACGAATACGATAGCGATGCAGATGGTAACCCAAATTCAATAAGGAAATACACCTACGATGCGAATGGGAACCGAACTAGATACGAATACGATAGCGATGCAGATGGTAACCCAAATTCAATAGAGAAATACACCTACGATGCGAATGGGAACCGAACTAGATACGAATACGATAGCGATGCAGATGGTAACCCAAATTCAATAGAGAAATACACCTACGATGCGAATGGGAACGAAACTAGATACGAAGTCGATAGCGATGGAGATGGTAACCCAAATTTTATATATAAATACACCTACGATGCGAATGGTAACCAAACTAGATACGAAGTCGATACCGATGGAGATGGTAACCCAAATCGAATATATAAATACACCTACGATGCGAATGGTAACCAAACTAGATACGAATACGATAGCGATGGAGATGGTAACCCAAATCAAATAACTAAATACACCTACGATGCGAATGGGAACCAAACTAGATACGAATACGATAGCGATGGAGATGGTAACCCAAATGCAATAAATAAATTCACCTACGATGCGAATGGGAACCGAACTAGATACGAATACGATAGCGATGGAGATGGTAACCCAAATCGAATAGATAAATTCACCTACGATGCGAATGGGAACCGAACTAGATACGAAGTCGATAGCGATGGAGATGGTAACCCAAATCGAATATATAAATACACCTACGATGCGAATGGTAACCAAACTAGATACGAATACGATACCGATGGAGATGGTAACCCAAATCAAATAACTAAATACACCTACGATGCGAATGGGAACCAAACTAGATACGAAAACGATAGCGATGGAGATGGTAACCCAAATCGAATAGATAAATACACCTACGATGCGAATGGGAACCAAACTAGATACGAAGTCGATAGCGATGGAGATGGTAACCCAAATTCAATAACTAAATACACCTACGATGCGAATGGGAACCAAACTAGAGAAGAATACGATAGCGATGGAGATGGTAACCCAAATCGAATAACTAAAACCCAATTCTTTAACAAAGTTAAATGTGCCACTTTAGGAGATGGTTTAGCGCATAAATTAATGGTAACTATT
>Ga0206130_10000876_pt1 | contig 46895 bp, 39 predicted proteins | sample Helgoland_Spring_9_FD_148637 | JGI IMG/M metagenome (GOLD analysis project Ga0206130, IMG submission 148637) | Pelagic subsurface seawater microbial communities from Kabeltonne, Helgoland, North Sea - Helgoland_Spring_Bloom_20160512_1 | ecosystem: Environmental > Aquatic > Marine > Epipelagic ...
ATTCTTCGCGCAGCCAAAGGAAAGGCGCCACTACAGCCACGATTGAAATCCTGCCTTGGCGGCTGAGGTACAATGCGATGTCCTGGGCACGGCGAATGTTGGCCTCTCTGCCCGCTGGACTATAGTCTGCATTGGAGGTCAATGCCCTCAGGTCATCCCCATCCACAAGAAAGACATCATGCCCCCCCGCTTTCAGGTCACCCAGCAAAGCCCGACCCACCGTGGATTTTCCGGCGCCAGGCTGTCCTGTGATCCAAACGATGGGCTGCCCTTCGGTCATTCTCGTAAATATAAAACTGCATAAGCGTATAAAACCGTACGAGCGCCTGTAATTTTTAATCGTTCAGTCAAAATATTTTCACTTCCAACTTACTCATAATCAATACTCTGTGTTTTTTCTTTCAAAAAAACTGCAGGTTTTGTAACCCTAAAGGAGGGACCTCAGTAAAGGGTAATGGTTTTGGTTACAGCCGCTCCCGCAAGGGAACAGGCGATTTGGTGAAACGAAGGGGCTCTCGAACGCGAGGGCCCTTTCTCATTTTAGGCACTTTTTGCCTCTACTGCTTCGCCTTTGTCCCTTTGAACCTCACAAACAAGTGGATCCACAGGGAACGGCTCAAGCGCTGGATGAGCGGGAGCAACACCAACAAGGTCACGATGCCACTCACAATCACCGTATCCGGCTGCTCGAACATCCCTGTGAATTCAATCCACCCCAGAGCACCAAAGACATACAGGGCGACCAACACCGCTACCCACAGGGCCACCGTCATGGCATAGTTCACGTATGCTGCCCCGAAATAAAAGCCGGGCTCCCGCTTGAAATTCTCCCCACACACCGGACATGAAGGGTGCATTTGGTTGATGGTCCGGGGCCAATATGGATTGGGCACCTTGAACATGCGCCCTTCCCTGCATGACGGACAACGGTTCCCCAATATGCTGGCCAAATAAGAACGCGGCGGTTTCATGGTGTCAAATTACCCCCGTTGGACGCACATCAACACCCATGCTCAACCCTCCAGCTGCTGCAAGGCCACCATGCCGTGGTACACCCCTCCCGCAGCCATCAATTGCTCGTGACTTCCCGACTCGGCAATGCCACCGCGGTCCATTACAATGATGCGGTCCGCGTGCCGCACTGTGGAGAGCCGGTGGGCAATCACAACGGCTGTGCGCCCTTGCATGACGCGTTCGATGGCCGCTTGAACGAGCCGCTCTCCTTCGGCGTCCAACGCGCTGGTGGCTTCATCGAGCATCAAAATCGGCGGGTCGTGATAGAGCGCACGCGCAATGGCGAGCCGTTGGCGCTGACCTCCGGAAAGCCGGCTGCCGCCATCGCCAATGGGCGTATCGAAACCCTGTGGAAGCTGGTCAATGAATTCCAATGCGTGGGCGATTTCGGCCACAGATCGGACGCGCTCGGGATCCACATTGGGATCGAACAAGGCGATGTTGGCAGACACAGAGTCGTTGAACAACAAGGGATCCTGGGTCACGAAGCCCATTTTCCCTCGAACCTCTCCTGTGGCGGCCTCACGGAGGTCCAGACCGTCCATGCGAACGCTGCCTTGCTCTGGATCGTACAAACGCAAGAGCAACCGGGCCACCGTGGTCTTCCCGCTGCCCGAAGGCCCCACCAGAGCCACGGTTTCGCCTTTTTTTATGGACAGGGAAAAGTCGCGAAGGGCAGGCTCTGTGGCGCCTGCATACCGGAACGTGATGCCTTCAAAACGCAGCTCTTTCTGAAAGTCCACAGCCACCGGTGCGGCGGGTTCTGCCACGGTGACTTCGGCCTGGAGCACCTCATCGAGGCGGTCGAGCGAAGCCGCCCCCTTTTGGACTTTGAAAAAGGCGTCACTGAGCGATCGGGCAGGTGGAATGATTTGACTGAACACCACCAGATATCCAATGAACAGCTCCCCCTCGAGGCCCTCTCCCCTCAGCACCAACCGGCCGCCCACAGCCAGCAGGATGGCTATCACCGTCATGGAAACAAATTCACTGACCGGCGAGCTGAGGTATTCCCGCTTGTAGAGCTTGCGCATCAGGCGGAAATAGCCTTCGTTGTGTTCGGCAAAGCGCCCCCTAAATCGGGGGGCGGCATCAAATGCTTTGACCACCATCATGGCGCCCAGCGTCTCCTCCAACCGGCTGATCAAATCTCCCAACCGGGCTTTTCCCCTGCCCGCTGCACCCCTGAGAGCCGTGGCAATCCGGGAGATGATAAATCCAGACACCGGCATGAACACCAAGGCAAACAGCGTCAACTCCCAGCTGATGGCAAACAAAGTCACCAATGAAAGCACAATCATGATGGGCGCTTTGAACAAGACCTCGAGCGTTCCGATGACACTGAATTCCACCTCCATCAGGTCGTTGGTCATGCGGCTGATCAAGTCCCCTTTGCGCTGTTCGGTGAAATACCCCACCGGCAGCGCCAGAATCCGGTCAAAGAGCTGGGTACGCAAATCGCGGGCGACCCCGGTTCGAATGGTCGCCAAACTGTAGAAAGACAAATAGGTGACGGCATTCTTGACCAGTGCCAAAACCGCAATGGCGCCGCACATGGCAAGCAGGGCTTGCTCTGATCCATTCACTGCCACATATTGGTCCAAGGCAGAAGTAACCTTCGCGAAAACAGCAGGGGTTTCCTCCGATGAAGTTGAAGCGGCATCGGTCCGAAACAGGATCCTCAGAAAAGGCACAATGGCCAAGAATGTGAACAGAGAAAGGACCGAACCCAGCGCATTGAACACGATGTTTCCGATGAGGTTGAGCCGGTAACGCAAGACCAACCTAAAAAGGTCCTTGAACCTCCTCATGCCCCCGCCGTCCCGGTATAGTTGTGCGGGGTAATGGCGCGCAATTCCATGCGCACTGAATCTGTGACCGGGAGCCCTGAGATAAAGTCCGCAATTGTTCCCGCGTCGATGCCGGCATTGCCCCTGGTGAGGTCTTTGAGCAATTCATAAGGCTTCTCTACCCCTTCTCTGCGCAGAATGGTCTGAATGGCCTCAGCCACAACCGCCCACTGGGCTTCGAGATCGGCGTGCAACTTGGCTTCGTTGAGGACCAGCTTTCCCAATCCTTTCCGCAGGGCGTTGAGCGCCACAAGGCTGTGGCCAACAGGCACTCCGACATTGCGCAAAACGGTACTGTCCGTCAAATCGCGCTGCAGCCGGCTGATGGGAAGTTTGCGGGCCAGATGCCCCAACAATGCGTTGGCCATGCCCAAGTTGCCCTCGCTGTTTTCGAAGTCGATGGGGTTGACTTTGTGTGGCATGGCAGAGGATCCCACTTCTCCTGCCACCACTTTTTGCTTGAAATAATCCAAGCTGATGTAGTGCCATAGGTCGCGGTCCAAATCGATCAGGATGGTATGGATGCGCTGCAATGCGTCGCACCACGCCGCGAGGTAATCGTAATGTTCTATCTGTGTGGTCGGATGGCTGCGGTGCAGTCCGAGCTCGTCTTGAACAAATTGTTCGGCAAAGGCATGCCAGTCTACCTCGGGATAAGCCACGTGATGGGCATTAAATCCCCCCGTAGCGCCTCCGAATTTGGCGGCAAATGGAACGGCCTCGAATTGAGCAACTGCGTGATCCAAGCGCTCCACAAAGACCGACAGCTCCTTCCCTAAGGTCACGGGGCTCGCAGGCTGGCCATGGGTGCGCGCCAACATGGGAACTGTAGACCATTTTTCGGCCAATAAGGCGAGGTCATCGCGCACAGACTGCAAAGCAGGCAACAGCACGTCTGCCGTGGCCTCAGCCATGGAGAGCGGTATGGCGGTGTTGTTGACATCCTGAGAGGTCAAGCCGAAGTGAACAAACTCCGAACGCCCATCGAGTTCAAGCGGAGCTAGGCGCTCCTTGATGTAGTACTCTACAGCCTTGACATCGTGGTTGGTGGTCTTTTCGATGCCCTTCACCTCTAAAGCTCCAGCGGTATCAAAACCCACATAAATCGCGCGCAGCCCCTCCACCTGTTCGACAGACAACGCAGGCAGTTGTGGCAGCCCCAGTCCGTGCAATGCTATGAAGTACTCGACCTCTATGCGGATGCGGTATTGAATGAGGCCAGCCTCAGAGAAATAAGTGGCCAAAGGCTCAGTATGGCGACGGTAACGGCCATCGATGGGGCTGATGGCGTTCAGGGCTGCATTTTCGGACATCGCGTAGGATGGTTTGAACGCCGAAATTACAGACTGTAGCGTGGGCGGCACTTACCTTTCGCATATGTTGATTCACACCGTTTCGCACGGACTTTTTAAGCTCGATGGCGGCGCCATGTTCGGCGTAGTTCCCCAGCCCTTGTGGTCCAAGTCTCACCCGACCGATGAACGCAACCGATGCGATTGGGGATTGCGTTCCTTGCTGGTAGAGGAGGGAGACCGCCTGCTGCTGGTGGACTGCGGCATGGGAGACAAGCAAGACCCTAAGTTTTTTTCCCATTACGCCCCCCAACCTCAAGACCTCGATGTCCAACTGGCAGAGCTGGGATACCACCGCGATGACATCACCGATGTGTTTTTGACGCACCTGCATTTTGACCATTGCGGAGGGGCCATCCGCCGGAGACCTGGCGACCTAGAGAAGTTTGACCCCGCGTTTTCGAACGCTGTTTTCTGGAGCACGGAACGCCATTGGAAATGGGCCACCGAACCCAACCCCAGGGAAAAGGCAAGCTTTCTGAAAGAGAACATCCACCCCATTGAGGCTTCCGGACAATTGAAGTTTATTCCCCGCGCCGAAGGCACCACGGACACCCGTCAGCCCATCCCTGGGTTCCCCGACATTGACGTCTTATTTGTGGATGGACATACCGAAAGCCAAATGCTGCCGCTGCTCAAAAAAGACGGACGCAAGGCCTTGTTTACTGCAGACCTGTTGCCCGCCACCACCCACATTCCAACCGCTTGGGTCATGGGGTATGACACCCGTCCATTGATGACAGTCACAGAAAAGGAACGCATCCTCACCTGCGCTGAGCGGGAACAATGGACCCTGTTGTTTGAACACGATGCCCACCACGAAGCGGCCACCGTGCACCGCACAGAAAAAGGGGTCCGCCTGCAAAGGGCCGGCCAGCGCAGTGAATTCGATTGGTGACCTCAGGAACGAAGGCCTGAAAGGCAAGCCCTTACAATGCCAGGTCCTGTGTAAATCATTCCGCTGTACACCTGCACCAAGTCGGCACCTGCGCTGATCTTTTCCTGGGCAGAGGGGCCGTCTTCAACGCCACCCACGCCAATGATGGCAAAGTCCCCCCGTTGGCGCAAGTAACGCACAACCTCTGTGCTCCGCTTGCGAACGGGAGCCCCACTCAATCCTCCAGCGCCGATGGCCTCGACCTGATCTTCAGGCATCTTGAGCCCATCGCGTGAAACCGTCGTGTTGGTGGCGATCACCCCTTCGATGCCTGTATCGGCAACCAAGCCTACAATGTCGTCGAGTTGGGCATCGCTCAAGTCCGGTGCAATTTTCAAGAACACCGGACGCCGGACGTCTTGTGCCTTGTTGAAGTCCTGTAAACGGTTCAACAATGCGGTCAGTGGAGCCCGCTCCTGCAATTCGCGTAGGCCCGGGGTATTGGGAGAGCTCACATTGACCGCGAAGTAATCCACATGAGGATGCAATCCTTTGAAGCAGGTGAGGTAATCCTCCGATGCCTGCTCGTTGGGGGTGACCTTGTTGCGGCCAATGTTGCCCCCGACAATCAAGCCCGGAGGCCTGTCCTTCAGCCGACCGATGAGTTCCTCAAGCCCCCCATTGTTGAAACCCATCCGGTTGATCAAGCCGCGGTCTTCTTTGAGGCGGAAAAGCCGAGGTTTAGGATTGCCAGGCTGCGCCTTGGGGGTAATGGTACCTACCTCAACAAAGGCAAAACCCATGGTGGACAGCTCGGTCAACCACCTTCCGTCTTTGTCGAACCCCGCCGCCAAACCTATTCTGTGCGGGAACCTCAGGCCCGCCACTTCAATTTCATCTGAGGGTTGGGCCGCCACGTGCAACGACTTTTTTAGCGCGCCATTGAAAAAGGGCATTTTCAAGCCCCAACCAAACAACGCCATGGTGCGGTAATGGGCCCGCTCGGGATCCATGACGAAGGCAATGGGCCTCAAAAAGCGCCGGTAAATCAGGTCTCCGAAGGATGCAACTCTCATGAAAAGCAAAGATGTTAATAAACATGTGGACACGGACAATGTCCAGTCCGCATGAAGCCCCTCTAAGTGAAGATAGCTTTGGCACAAGCCGAAAGATGTTGTTTAACTGGGGAAAGAAAAAGCTCAAGCCTGAAGAGGTTGCACGGATGTTCGTCCACGCAACCCTTGATAGCATTGAGGATGCTTGGCCTGATGTTTTGGGCATGCTGCGCGAAACGCCTCACTTGGAACGCGTACCCGAAATCGAAGACGCCGAGGTAGGTCCATTCCTACTTGTCGTTATGGCGGGCAATCTGGATTTCATCCCGCACTTCTTTGACGCCGGAACGGACCAAGTCCTCGTGGAGGCCATCCTGAGTGAGCTGGCCATTCAATTGGACCTCCCTACCCCACAGCTGGCACCTAAGATTTCCCAAATGCGGGACGCCATGGTCAAACTCAACAAGCCTTCGAATAAGACGTTGAGTGCCATGTCCCGAGGTTTGTACATCGGATATGACCTCAACGGTTGTCAGGAAGAATACTTCCGCTCGCTGTCGGTCCCCAATCCACGGTTCTTGATGCAGATGGAGGAGATCCTCCAGCACTTTTTGTGGGATTGGTCATCGTTCAACGAACAGTACCGGGTTCAGGCCCAAAGCTTGCACAGCGCTGTAGTCTGAGCGCCTCCTCGGTTTTTGTCTACCCTCTTCTGTCCAGGTCTCTTGCTTGGTCCCTGTCTTTGATGGTGTGGCGCTTGTCTACCAGCTTTTTGCCTTTGGCCACTGAAATGTCAAGCTTGGCATAACCGCTGGCTGCTATGTAAAGTCTTGTGGGCACTACCGTCACCCCCACATCACGGAGCTTGCGCTGCAGCTTGTTCAACTCTGTGCGCTTCATCAGCAGCTTTCTAATGCGCCGCGTTTCGTGCGTGACATACCCGGCATTGCCATAGGCGTCGATGTGCATGTTGAAGATGAACAATTCATCGCCATCAAACCTGCAATAGGCCTCCATAATGCTCGCCTTTCCACCTCGGATGCTCTTGATCTCGGTGCCCTGGAGCTGAATGCCCGCCGTGTAACTGTCCGTGAGGAAGTAGCTAAACGCTGCTTTTTTGTTTTTGATCTCAATGGACATGGCACTCGAAATTACGGCCAACCTCCCAAGGTGCAACCTCAAGAATCCGCAGCGCGTTCTTCGCATTGGGCAACCCCTTGCTTAATTTGCCCCTCTACGATATTCATACCTGCCACTTGCCGAACTTCCAGTGCCTCTTTTTCGTCCTGACCATTGTCTTTTTGGGATGGGATGCCTCCGCACAAACGGTGGGCCTCTTTGCAAACAGCCCTGCTTCATTTGATGGCTACACCCTGGTCGCTCCCACCGGTGCTACCCGGACCCACTTGATTGACAATTGTGGCCGAATCATCAACCAGTGGGACAGCGATTACCGCGCTGGCGAGTCGGCCTACCTCCTCGAAGACGGTTCTCTGTTGCGCACCGCCCGCAAAGGCAGTCAAACCTTCAATGGCGGCGGCATTGGAGGCCGCATAGAACGCTTCAATTGGGAGGGCGACTTGGTCTGGAGCTATGAGTTGGCTACTGACACCGCCCACCACCACCACGACATGGCCTTTCTTCCAAACGGAAACGTGGTCCTCATGGCGTGGGAATACAAAAGCCCTGAGGAAGCCGCTGCCTCAGGCCGAACATCCGAAGGCCCACTGTGGCCCCCCATGTTGGTTGAGATTGAACCTGAGGGCTCCCAGGGCGGCGCAGTAGTGTGGGAATGGCACGCCTGGGACCACCTTGTACAATCCAGCGACTCTTCGCTGCCTCATTATGGTTTGCCGGAGGAAAACATCACGCGTTTCAACATCAACTATGGCAACGTGTCTGGCGGTGGATTCCCCGGAGGCAATGCAGGCGGCGATTGGTTCCACTGCAATGGACTGGCTTACGACCCAACGCGTGACCACCTGATGTTGAATTCGCGCAATTGGTGCGAGTTCTACATTATAGACCACGGCACCACTTCCGAAGAGGCCGCCGGCCCTGCAGGCGATTTGCTCTACCGGTGGGGAAATCCTCAGACTTACGGGCGTGGAGACGACGAAGACAAGGTGTTCTACCAACAACACGACGCCCACTGGATATTGGAAGAAGGACCCGCAGCCAATGCGGGCGATCCCGCTCACGCTGTGCTGGTCTATAACAACGGCAATGGAAGGCCGGGCGGCACCGGCAGCTCAATCGACGAGTTGACCCTCCCATGGGACAGCAGCACCGGCGCCTACTTGCTGCCTTCCCCCAGTGATACTCAAGAGACCTTCGCTCCACAAGGACTCGATTGGACTTGGCCCGAAAACCCGAGTACAGCCTTCCACAGTTCCAACATCAGCGGTTCTCAGAGACAACCCAATGGAAACACCTTGATCTGTGAAGGCGCCAGTGGCCACCTTTTTGAAATCACACCAGACGGTGAGACTGTCTGGGAGTACATCACGGCTTACAGCCAATTCGGTGCCGCTACCCAAGGAGAAAACCCCTTTGGCAACTCCACATTTCGAGCCTATCGCTACGCCCCCGACTATGCTGCATTCGAAGGCCGCGACATGACCCCGGGAGACCCCGTGGAGCTCAACCCTCTGCCCTTCGATTGCATGCTCTACCCTGCGGAAATTGACACTTCTGTTTCAACGGCTTCAAACCTGTCACAAGAATCAAGTTGGTTGGCTTTCCCCAACCCTTCGAATGGCAGCTTCACCCTCTACAGCCCTGTTCCAGCCCGCTGGTCACTTTCAGACAGCGCAGGCCGCATCTGGGCAGAAGGCACCCTCGGTGCAGGCCACAACTCCTGCTCGAGCCCGCTCGCTCCTCCGGGCATCTATGTGCTCACATTTTGCGACTTTCGCGGCCGCCCCCTCTGTACGAGGCAATGGCACATCATCCGTTGACATCCGCCAAAAATCACACCACACCATGAACCGCTTTCTGTTGCCGCTCCTTTTGCTGAGCTCCGTCGCATGGGGTCAAAACACCGTGGGTACGATAGCCTATGACCCTGACCTCTACACCGAAGGGTACACCATGATCTATCCCCACAACCAAAACCGCGCGATGCTGCTCAACGCATGCGGAGAGGTGGTGCACGACTGGACCATCGATGAGAACAGGCGCCCGGGCAATACGGCATACCTGCAGCCCAATGGCGACATCCTCATGACGTCACGTCCAGCATCTGTAGGCGATGATGCCATCTGGGCCGGTGGTGGTGGCGCCACCATAGAGCGCCGAAGCTGGGACAACGATGTGCTGTGGAGCTTCACCGCCAACAACGACAGCCTGCGCTTGCACCATGACTTTACGGTGACGCCTGAAGGCAACGTCATCGCCATTTGCTGGGAGGTCATCGACAGCCTCGAGTGCATTGCCAATGGCCGCAATCCCGAACTGATTCAAGGTGGGGAGCTCTGGAGTGACAAGGTCATCGAACTGCAGCCCAACGGTCAAGGGGGCGCCGAGATCGTCTGGGAATGGCGCGTGTGGGACCACCTCGTGCAGGATTTCGACAGCACCAAGGCCAACTACGGTGTGGTGGCCGACAACCAGCAGCTCATCGATGTCAATTACGGCACTGTGCTCAATCAACCGCGCGATTGGCACCACATGAATGCCATCGACTATTACCCATTCTACGACACGGCCGGCCAGATCATCATGAGCGTCCCCACCTATGACGAGGTGTGGGTCATCTGGCACGACTACCAGTTCAGCGATGACCTCATTTGGCGCTGGGGCAACCCCGCAGCCTACCAACGTGGTGACAGCGCGGACCAGAAACTGTTCTACCAGCACGATATCCATTGGGGCAATGGGCTGGGCGTCAACCCAGGCAACCCCGACTTCACCAAGTTCTTCGTCTTCAACAACAGGGTGCCCAATGCCGATACCGTGGGCACACACAGTGAGGTGGCGGTCATCTCCCCCATCTTCGACGAATACGATGGCGGTTATGCCTTCAACACCTCGACCGGACGCTGGGGACCCGAGGACTTCCAATGGACCTATACCCAACCTGGACTCAGCAGCACGGGCCTAAGCTCCTTCCAGCGCCTGGGCAATGGAAGCAACCTCATCTGCAATGGCCGCACCGGTGAGCTGTCTGAAATCACCGAGAACGGTGAAACCGCATGGCAATACCGCACGCCCCTCCTTCAGGGTGCACCAGTAGCCCAAGGCACGGAACTGCAGATGAACAACAACTTGACGTTCCGCGCTGACCGTTACCCCCTCAATTTCCCTGCTTTTATCGGGCAAGACCTCTCTGCGGGGATGGTGATTGAAACGGACCCTACGCCGCTCGAAGTGTGCCAGCCTCTGCTGTGCGAAAACGGGTTGGCGTGCAACTATGGTGAGGAGGGTGACTGCACCTTCATCGACACCGACATTGATGTGGCAGGCCCCTTTATGCTGGGCCTTGTGGACTCCTCATTGTGTGCCAACGGCTATGAAGTCACCGACGATGGCTTCGTCACCCTCGTCCCCTCTTCCGGGGGGATGGAGACCGGCTATGAATGGTTCATCACGCCTGAAGTCGAAGCCCTCATGCTCGCTTCTGGATTTGAAATCTTGCTCAACGACCTCAATTCACAATCCGTTGCCGTCTGCGGCACCGAATTGACGGCGGTCAGCGGGTTCTTCGGCGATACCACAGTGGTCAATTACGACGGCACAGGTTGGTATTGGCCCCTTTACGATGGCTATACGGCTCCTGCGAGCAATTTCGAAACAGGATGTAACGACCCAGATTACTGCAACTTCGACCCTTGCGCCCTGCCCGATTCCACCTTGTGCACCGTACTCGAATTGTTGGTAGAATCCAACACGACCAACGGCATCGTTACTGCAGAGGCGGTGGGCGGCACAGCGCCGTACACCATCAATATTCTGGACGAAAACCTGCAAAGCATTGGCTTCCCGATTTCAGAATCCGACGAACCCTCTTTTGTTTTTGTCGGGTTGCCTGATGGCACCTATTGCTTGGAAGTCACCGATGCTTCAGGTTGTTCCGCCATCTCCTGTGTGAACGTGGGTGTGATGAGTGTGGAAGACTTGAATGCTGATTCATTTCAGCTGCATCCCAACCCCGCCTCTGATGCAGTTCAATTGACCCTGCCTGCAGCATGGGACGTTGGAGCTGTCACACTGCGCGATGCAGCCGGTCGGTCATTGGCCACCCCAAACCTGACGGCTTCGGGCATGTTGACACTTTCTGCATGGCCTGAGGGCATTTACCTCATCGAAATCCAACACGCCGCCGGAACAGCGATTGAAAGGGTGGTCGTCCGCAGGTGATTCGGGCATTACATTGCATGTAATGTATGAAGACACCATCCTAACAACCCGGGAGGGGGGAGTCCTGACTTTGACTTTCAACCGCCCGGCTGCCTTCAACAGTTTCACGCAACCCATGGCTGCAGCCCTGCAGGAGCAGCTGCGCTCAGCCGATGCCGATTCATCGGTGAGGTGTGTGGTGTTAACGGGGGCAGGCAAGGCCTTTTGCGCCGGCCAAGACCTCAAAGAGATTACGGGAGAAAACGCCCCGACTTTTGAAGAGATTGTAGGCGGATCCTACAACGCCACGGTAAGGCTGATCCGCGGGCTGCAAAAACCCGTGATTGCCGCAGTCAATGGCGTGGCCGCCGGCGCAGGAGCCAACATCGCACTGGCATGTGACCTTTGCGTGGCTGCGGAAGGTGCCAAATTCATTCAGGCCTTTTCAAAGATTGGCCTCATCCCCGACAGCGGTGGCACCTGGATGCTGCCCCGCTTGGTCGGATTGCAGCGCGCAACGGCACTGGCCTATCTCGGAACCCCCGTGATTGCAGCAGAGGCGGCAGCCATGGGAATGATTCATCGGGCCTTCCCTTCGGAAGAATTTGTTTCCGAAGTGATGGCCCTGGCTGTTCAATTGGCAGCGATGCCAACCCAAGGATTGGCTCTGACGAAACAGGCCTTTAACAAAGCCTTCGAGCAAGGATTCAGCGATCAACTCGACACCGAATTGGAACTTCAAGGTGCGGCTTCCCGTACACAGGACTACCAAGAAGGTGTGGCTTCCTTTCTAGAGAAGCGCAAGCCCACTTTTGCAGGCCATTGATCATGGACTACAATTCCGACAACAGCACAGGCTGGATTGACTGCGAACAGCGCCTTCCAGGGAATGGACAACGTGTCCTCGCCGTGGTGCCGGGAAATGAGGTTTTGCTGCCTGGAAAAGCGAGCTTTGAAATGCGTGACGTGCTGGTCCTGAGGTTTATGGAAAACTTCTTTTCTGCCCAATCTGACCGCGCCGACAGCCATGGGCGTCACTTTTGGTCGGGCGAAGGATCCTCCAACCAATATTTCAAAGCGGTCACCCACTGGATGCCCGTTCCACAAGCCCCCGCTCCCCGCGAAGAAAGGCAAGGAGAGCAGCCCTAAGGACCGAGGTTACCGGGATTTGACAGGAAGGAATTGCCCTGCTATCCCCAAAAACACCTTGGAGTCTCCTGCGATCTCAATGGTGTAGACTGAAGCAAGATGCCACTCCTGACGGTGGGTCAATTGCTCCGCAGCCGCTCCTGCAATTTGTCCCAACCCTCGGCGCAGCTTTTTTCCCAATTCAGTTTCTCCTGGCACATCATCTGCCAGTTCTTGCTGCACGTAGTCCGAGAGGTAGATGGAAAAATCTTCGCTGTCCGGATTGGTGAGGTACAACGCACCTCCTGCCAAGACCACAAGCAGGGTCACATTCAATAAAAACTTCATGTCTTGGAATTGATGATGTGAAATGCCTGAACGGCATAAATGGCGGCTGTCTCAGTGCGCAAGCGGTGCTGCCCCATGGTCACAGGCAGAAATCCGCTGCGTCCGAAATGCTCGATTTCACCTGGAGTAAAGTCGCCCTCAGGACCAATGGCGATTGCGGCATTTTTACCGGCAGGCAATGCCTGGACCATAGACTGCCGCTTCCATTCGGGATGCTCGGGCACCGGACAATGCGCCAGTCCACGCCACACCTCTTTGTCCAGCCCTTCTATGGCCTCTTCCAATGGACGCGCCGGAAGGAGCTCGGGCAACCAAGTTCTGCGCGATTGCTTCATCGCCTCCACCAAGGTGCGGTGCCACCTTTCGTACTTCTCTACTTTGCGCTCACTGCGCGCGGTCCAAATGGGCATGACCCGAGATACGCCGCACTCACAAGCCTTCTCTAAAAACCATTCAAACCGGTCCGTATGCTTGGTCGGCGCGACCAAAATGGTAAGCTGTGGTGAGGGCTCGGGGTAGCATTCCGGTACGCCCACCATCAGGGATGCCTGCCGCTTTTCGATGGAGACCACCTCAGCGGGGAAGACTGCACCGCGGCCATCTGCCAATTCGACCGTATCGCCCAAGCGGGCCCTCAACACCTGCACGAGGTGACGTGCTTCATCAGGCCCGAGCGTGTGGGGGCCAGGTTGAATGTTTGGAGCGTAGAATCGACGCATAACGACAAAGAAAGCCATGTCGCGGGACGCTGCGCCCCCCGTCTTTAGGCTTCATCCACAGTGCATGGTCAGCCCACGTTGACCGACACCCTGGGCGCTGCTTTGCGCACGTCCTCTGACACCTCAGCTTCAAACTGGGCGAAGTTGGCATTGAAACGCTCAGCAAGTGAATCCGCCTTGGCATCAAACGCGTTGCCATCGGACCATGTGTTCCTTGGGTCGAGCAAGCTGCTGTCTATTGCGGGAGCGCTCAAGGGCACCTCCCATCCGAAACGGTCACAGCGGCGGAATTGCGCATCATCCATGTTGCCATTTAACACCGCGTTGAGCAAGGCCCTGGTGTCATTGAGGGCCATGCGGTGGCCCACACCGTGAGGACCTCCTGTCCAGCCCGTATTGACAAGCCACACTTTGGCGCCATGAGCCGACATCCGCTCTCCGAGCATGTCTGCATATCGACCTGGGTGAAGTGGCAAGAATGGCGCACCGAAGCACGCGCTGAAAACCGCCTTGGGTTCATTGATGCCGTCTTCCGTTCCAGCCACCTTGGCGGTATAGCCGCTGATGAAATGGTACATCGCGGTAGGAGCATCCAAGCGGGCCAATGGCGGGAGAACTCCAAATGCGTCGCAAGTCAAAAAGAAAATGTGGTCTGGATGTTGGCCTTGGCCACTGGGCTTGGCGCCCTTGATGTGATCGATGGGATAACTCACGCGGGTATTTTGCGTGGTTTGGGCATCGGTGAAATCCGGCGTTACACCATCGGCTTCAAAACCAATGTTCTCCAACATCGCACCGTGCTGAATTGCGGAGTGAATGTCCGGCTCGCGCGCGGCATCCAAATCGATGGTCTTGGCATAGCACCCTCCTTCAAAATTGAAAATCCCCTTGGGCCCCCAGCCGTGCTCATCATCCCCAATCAATTTGCGCAAAGGATCACTGGACAAGGTCGTCTTCCCCGTTCCAGAAAGGCCAAAAAACACAGCCGTGCTTCCATCCTCTCCCTCGTTGGCAGAACAATGCATCGGCAACACATTGGACTCCGTGGGCAACAGAAAATTCATGGCACTAAACATGCCTTTTTTGATCTCGCCGGTATATCCTGTTCCGCCAATCAGGACCCTGCGGTGGGTGAAATCCAAAACCGCAAAATTGGACTGCCTGGTGCCATGGCGGTCTGGATCTGCCATGAAACCTGGTGCGCACACCACATGCCAATCTGGACTAAAACCACCAACCTCTTGGGCCGTTGGGCGAATGAACATGTTGTAGGCAAACAAATTCGACCACGCTTTTTCGGTCATGACACGTACCCCCTTGCGATACTCAAACTCTGCACCGACATAGGCGTCGCGCACATAGAGTCCTTTGCCATCGATGTATTCCATCATATCGGCGTGCAACAGCATGGCCTGCTCAGGCGCGAGGGATTGGTTGACATCACCCCACCAGACTTCCTCGCGGGTAGCGTCGTCTTTAACTATGAATCTGTCCAGTGGACTTCGGCCTGTAAAACGGCCTGTTTCGATGGCTAGGGCGCCAGTTGAAGTCAGTTTTCCTTCGCCGGCGAGCAACGTCCTTTCAATGAGACGCGCGGGGGGAAGGTTCCACCATACGTTACGCGCTTTGCGCAATCCAATCTGCTTGAGATTGGGGTGGAAAGGGGTGTTTCCTTGGTGTACCATGATGTGCGGCAGATCATTGCTTGCCTCTTCAAAGATAAACCATATCAAAAGGCGACCCGAAGAAATGGCCATCAGAAAATTCCTCCATTGCGTTGGTTACTTCATGACCTCCCTTTGCCAAAACCGATGACCCAAGAGCTCCAACCCACGATCATCATGAGTCCCCCGATGGGCGTCAATGGCCCAAAAACGGACCCCATGTTCCAGTCCCCATGCCTGCCTGCAACCAAAAGAAAAATGCTGATTGAAAACAACCACGATCCGCATTGAACCCATGCCAAACCTCTGCGCTCACCGGATGCCAGTGCCCCCATCAAGGCCGCGCCCACAATGAGCAGGTACCTGGATGCGACCTCGAAAGACCCCATACTCTGCTCCGGCAGCACCCCGTCCAATGCATGCGCACCAAAAGCCCCTGTCAGTGTGCCCACAACGATCATCAACCCTGCGCTCCGGAAGTGCATGGGAACTGTGATTCTTTCATTCATGCCGAACTATTTTGCGTGCAAAGAAAACCCGCACTGAACCCCATCTTTGGTGCTCATCATCATTTCAAGCTTTCCTATGATTTCCCGCTTCTTCCCTTTGATCGCCGTCCCCTTGTTCCTCATGGGCTGCTCCGGTGCCTCTGCACCCCAAGAAGACACGGACCAAAAACAACCGAAACCCGTTCAAGTCGGGCAGGAGAATGACCAGGCCAATTCGAAGCAACGCCGCGCTTACACCCCCGAAGAACTCAATGAGCCGTACAGCAAAGTCAGCCCATGGCGCTACATCGTGACAAGCCCTGAGACACAGTACTTTGAACGTCTGGTCGGCTTGTCAACCTTGGCGCGTACCGTGCACTCCAGTGGCCATGCCATCTTGATCCCACAGGACGACACATTTACCCAGAACAAGGACTGGAAGGGGCTTTTTGAGGAAGAGCAAAAGGAGGCACTGGACCGATTTGTGAAGGCCCATGTCATCGTAGGCATCAAAGGACCAAAAATGCTGGAAGGCATCTATGAAAACCTGAACGGCGAAATGGTCTCCATTGAGAAAAATGACAAAGGAGAACTCGTCTGTGGCGGATCACGCCTCTTGGGTCGGGAAGTGGAGACCGATGGCGGGTTGGTGATTCCCGTGATGGGGATGGTTGAGGCCATTCAATGGGATTGACCCCTGACAGCACCTCCCTCAGAATGAGGAGTGCGAAGTCACATTGCACCGTTTTTATGAGTACTACTTAAAATCCATGCGCCTCATGCCAATCCGCTGTTTTTTTCGCACCGCCCTGCACAGCGGCTCTTTTGGGATCGCTGTGCTGTTGATTGTTGTTCTGAATCCGCTGATGGTGATGGGGCAATCCGACGAATACCAGCGCTGGGACACCGTACCGGTGCGGGGCGTAGATGGTGATCTGTTGAGCAACCCTTGGACCGGAGGATTGACGGCCCCGCAGTTTTCAGCGGCAGACTTGGACGGTGATGGAGTCGGTGACCTTGTGGTGTTTGACCGAAGCGGCAACCGCATCCTGCCTTTTCAAGGCTGTTCCTCGGATGTGCCCGAGGCCCCTTTGACCTATTTCCATCGGCCTGACTGGCGCGTTGCATTTCCCGAAGGCTTGCGAAACTGGGTTTTGTTGCGCGATGCCAATTGTGATGGAGTCATGGATCTTTTCACCAACAGCCAAAGCGGGATGCGCATTTGGCCCGGTGTTTTCGAAGATGGAATGACACAATATCCCAACGCCCCCACATCCAATGTGGTGGCCAACTGGGACTTTGGATCAGGGGAACAGCAACTGCCCATGGTGTGCCTCAACACCGATATACCGGCGCTGGGGGACTTTGATGGCGATGGGGACTTGGACATGGTCACGTGGACAGAGACCTCCTCTACGCTTTACAGCTACACCGGCCGTGGGGCTGTGTCGGGCTCAGTAGGATGCGGGGACACGTTGATTTGGGATGTGACCAACCGGTGTTTCGGCATGCTGGACGAAGCCACCGAAGACAATACGGTGTTCATTGGTGAAGCGCATGCGTGCGATTTCAATGTGGCCGATCCTCGCGCAATGGACGGCAATGCGGAAACGGAAAACACCATGCGCCACGCGGGGGGCACCACAGCCCTCCTTGAATTGGATGGAGACGGCCATTTGGATTTGCTCCTCGGGGATGTCTCATACAACCAATTTGTGGCGTGTTACATGACCGATGCCGTGGATGGTCAGGACAGCACCATGACCACCACAACACATTGGCCGGCAGACCTGGGCAATGAGGACACCCTCGACGTTCAACGTTTTCCTGCTGCCTACCATTTGGACGTGGACCAGGACGGGGTGCGCGACCTGATCATTGCCCCCAATGCCACCTTCGAAATCGACGGTCGTTTTGGGAGCTGGTTCTACCGCAACGCAGGATCCGAGTCGGCCCCTGAATGGACGCTCGACACCAAGGCGTTTCTTCAGGAGGGCATGATCGACTTGGGAAGGGGGGCTTATCCCGCTTTTACTGACTTTGATCAAGATGGCGACATGGACATGGTGGTGGCCAACAAGGAACGCTACCTGGGCCCGGGTGAGACCCCTGCCCTTCTCGCTCGGTTCAGAAACGTGGGCACCCCTGCCGCGCCCGCGTTCGAACAACTCGATACCAACTGGCTCTCTCTTCCTGACTTTGGGGTAGAAAGTGTGGCCCTGGCGTTTGGCGACCTGGATGGCGACGGCGATGACGACCTCATCTTGGGGGATGAATTGGGCAACCTTCACCGTTGGGAGAACACCGCGAATCCCGGCGAAGACATGGCGTTGACGCTGGCAGAAGCCGCCATGCCCGACGCTGCTGGAACCGTGATCGATGTCGGACAGTTTGCGACGCCATGCCTCTTTGATTTGGACGGAGATGGAGACCTGGACTTGCTCGTCGGAGAAAAAAACGGCAACCTCAACCTCTTTGAGAACACCGGCAATGCTGCCGCACCCAGTTACGCCCTGACGACCGCCTCCGCTGGTGCAGTCTTGGCCGACAACTTGCTCGGCATCAATGGGTTTTCTGTACCTGTCGTTTGGCCCACTGACTCTGGACTTACTTTGCTGGTTGGCAACGAATTGGGGCGGCTGCAACTGTATGATGTCCCCGGTGACCCGATGGAAGAACCCGAAGCCGCGTGGACGGAGGTCACCGATCAATGGTTGGGCCTTTACGAAGGTGAATTCGCCGCACCAGCCCTGGCCGACCTCGACGCCGATGGCACCCATGACCTGGTGGTCGGGGTCCGAGACGGAGGTCTGACTCTATGGAATGGCGCTGCCTCTGAACCTGCGCTGTTGGGCTGCACCAGTCCCGACGTCATCGACGGCGTGGATGCACTTGACGCTCCCGTGGAGACATGGAAGCCTTACCCCAACCCCCTTCAAAGGGGCGGACAGCTCAAGGTGCCGTCTCCCGCTGTTGTGGTGTTGGATTTGACCGGGCGTGAAATGGGTCGCCTCGAAGCACAAAGTGGTGCGGTCGTTTGGCCCGTCGAATGGAGTGCCGGCACCTATTTGGTTCTTCCCGAAGAAAGGGGGTACAACCCAACGGGCGCCCTCTCCTATGGAAAAAGCGCCCGCCGGCTGGTCATCATTGACCCTTGATTTAGAAAAGGCTTAAACGCCCATCCCATCGAGCAAGTCCGCGACTTCCTTGACCGCCTTGGCGCTCTCGTGCAGCAAGGCCATCTCGTCGCCGTTGAGCTCGAGTTCGATGATTTCTTCGACCCCCTTGGCGCCCAGCTTTACCGGAACACCCAGGTACATGTCGCTGAGGCCATATTGGCCCGTCAAGCGCGCGCAACAAGGGAAAATGCGCTTCTGGTCTTTCACGATGGCTTCTACCATCTGAGCAGCAGCGGCACCTGGAGCGTACCAAGCTGAGGTTCCCAAAAGCTGGACGATTTCTCCTCCCCCTTTCTTGGTGCGCTGAACGATGGCCTCGAGGGCATCTGCATCGATCATTTCGGTCACAGGAATGCCGCTGACGGTGGTGTAACGGGGAAGCGGAACCATGGTATCCCCGTGTCCTCCCATGAGCACAGCTTGGATGTCCTTAGGGCTCACATTCAACGCTTCTGCAAGGAAAGCGCGGTACCGGGCGGTATCGAGCACACCGGCCATGCCCACCACGCGGTGGTCGGGCAATCCCGCCGTCTTCCATGCCTGGTAGGTCATGACATCCAAGGGATTGGATACAATCACAATGATGGCTTCAGGGCTGTGGGGCAAAATCTGCTCCGTCACACTCTTGACAATCCCCGCATTGGTCGCGATCAAATCGTCGCGGCTCATCCCCGGCTTGCGCGGCAGGCCACTGGTGATCACGACGACATCAGATCCTGCCGTCTTGCTGTAGTCGTTGGTCGAGCCCACCGTGCGGGTGTCGTAGCTGTTGACCGGGCTGGTCTCCCAGATATCGAGGGCCTTGCCCTCGGCAAATCCTTCTTTGATGTCGAGGAGGACGACCTCGTTGCAGACTTCACGGGTGGCGAGCACATCGGCGCAGGTCGCGCCCACATTGCCTGCACCTACTACAGTGACCTTGGTACGTTGGATCATGGGGTGGTGAATTGGGTTGGTGAATCGGTTTGCAAAAGTAAGGGAGCAAATACTGCAGAACATGGACCGTTCGTTCCCAATTTGGTCCTGTGATTCGAGTTTTGACTTTCCCCCTCGCTGCCGCCCTGTTTTTGGTGCTTCCCTTGGCCCTTTCAGCCCAGCCAGACACCGACACCTCCAACTGGCCCAATGGCCAGCCAGGGTCCGACTTCAATGTGACCGATGCCCGTGGTCTCAAGCAAGGGCGTTGGATCAGGGTTTATCCCGATGGTCAGCTTTACTACAGCGGCTCATTTACCAACGGAAAGCCATCAGGCCACTTCACCTTCTTCCGAGAAAACGGTCGTGTACTCAGTGAAGTAGACCACCTGGAGGGCAGCGACATGGCCAAGGCCACCTTGTACAGGGAGGATGGCACCCCTTCCCACCGGGGCCAATACCGCACCGTGCAGGTGGATGGAGCATGGACACAGCACAAAACGGGCCCCTGGGAAGCCTTGGACAAGCAGGGCCGAGTGCGGATCAGTGAGCACTACCAATCGGATGTTTTGGACGGCATGTATCAGGCCTTTCACCCCAATGGCAATGTCCTCGAACAGGGGCATTATCGCGCAGGAAAGAAGTCGGGCAAGTGGGCCTCATTCAACCGAGAAGGCGCGTCCAGGACCGAAGAACTGTGGAGGGAAGGCGAGCGTCATGGAGAGGCTGTGGTCATGCAAGACAACGGAGTCCCTCTGAGCAGAGGGCAGTATGACAATGGCTTGCCCTCCGGAGAATGGTCCTTGTACAACGCCGATGGAAAAACCCGATCCATTCTGACTTATGTGGAAGGAAAAGTGACCACGGAGCGGCCCCAGAATGGTGAATTCGAGGCCACTTATCCGAGTGGCCGTCCAGAATGGATGGGCCGTTATGCCCATGGCAACCTCGATGGGCCTTTTACGGCTTGGCACGACTTGGGAGAATGGCAGATGGTCCCGGCCGAAGAGGGGGGCGTTAGAGGGGGACCTCCCACTCAAGGGGCGGGGCGAGCAGGAGGTGAATCTCCGATGCGACAAGAACTGCGCAACCAGCCCATGAAAGAAATGGGCGAATACACAGCCGGCGTGAAAGACGGCACGTGGCGCTATTTTGACGAACAGGGTGACCACATCCGCACCGAGCGGTGGACCCTGGGCAAATTGACCGGAACCGAAGAATGACCCACCCCCCCTTTCCCTGCTTGATCCGCAAGGCCGTTCTCACTGCCTTCATAGGATTCATGGGGGCCGTCTGTGCCCAAGTTGCGCCGCTGCACCACTGGGTTGGATTCTCTGACAAAGTCGGATGCGGTGTCGACCTCAACAGCCCCTCGGCGGGCGCACTGTTGCTTTCACCGCGGGCACTGGAGCGCAGGGAAAGACAAGGCATCGGCTTGGACTCACTGGACTTACCGGTGCCGCCCCACCGGATTGCCGAAGTGCTCGCCGCTGGCGCCACGGAACAAGGCCCTTCCCTTGCATTGTTGCACCGCAGCAAATGGTTCAATGGCATCGTGATTCAACTGGATACTGCCCTGCTCGACTCAGCAGGAATCGCAGACGTTCTCGACAACATCGCCCAACTGGATGGCGTCTCAGAAGTCAAGCGCGCAACGTGGTACCGCGATGTGGGCCCTCCAGCAGCCGTGCGCAAAAACCGCGTGGGGCATGCGGCCCTGTTCGAAAGTGGGCCCGCACCCTACGGGGATGCGTGGCTCCAAGTGCGCCAGTTAAAAGTGGACCTGATTCACGGATTGGGTCACAGGGGAGCGGGGATGATGGTCGGTGTGTTGGACAGTGGATTCGACCGGGTCGACACCAACCCCGCCTTTGAAAGGGCCCGGAGTGCAGGACGCCTCCAAATCGGCGGAAACTTCCCCAATGGCGGCGGCATTTCACCTTGGATTTATGAGGAGCATTACCATGGAGCCATGGTGTTGTCTACCATGGTCGGATTCCTTGATGGCCCGGGCGAAGAGCGCTACCTGGGCACAGCTCCGGACGCCACTTACGTGCTGTTCCGCACAGAGGATGTAGGCTGGGAGCACCTTGTGGAGGAGTACCACTGGATCGCCGCTGCAGAACGCGCGGACAGCATGGGGTGCGACATCCTCAACACCTCACTCGGCTACTCCCTTTTCGACAGCGGTTCTGAGAACCATGATCCCAACGACCTAGACGGGAATACCTTTCCCATCACGCAGGCATCCGACATCGCCGCTACAAGGGGCATGCTGGTGTTCAATTCCGCCGGAAACAGTGGCAACAGCCCGTGGCAAAAAATCACCGCTCCCGCCGACGGAGACAGTGTCATTGCCGTCGGTGCTGTCAACCCATCAGGGCAGCATGCCTCCTTTAGCAGTTATGGCCCCAGCGCCGATGGCCGCATCAAACCCGACCTCTGCGCCGCAGGCCAAGACGCGGCATACATCCACCCTGATGGCGGCATCAGACAAGGCAATGGAACCTCTTTTTCTTCTCCCATACTGTGTGGCGCGGCGACAAGCCTCTGGAGCGCCCACCCCGACCGTGCCGCCTGGGAAATCAGGCGGGCTTTGATTGAATCGGCCCACCAGGTTGGCGCACCTGACACGCTCTATGGATACGGCATACCCGACATGTGGCAAGCCCACTTGGCCCTGGGGGGAAAAACGGTTTGGGAAGCTGAAAACCTCTTGGTTTATCCGAATCCCATCACAGCAAACGACGAGGGGCTTCACGTCGTTTTTGAGGAGGAAAACCTCCTCGCAGTTTCGGGGAGCGCCCTGACCTGGATGGTCTCTGACGCGCTGGGTCGCCAAGTGGCCTTGGGATCAATTGAACGGGAAAAAGCGCCCCTCACCACCCTCACCCTGCCCACAGATATGCTGGAAGCGGGGACCTATATCCTCACCCTCTATGGGGTGCCCGAAGAAGATGAATCCCGCGTCCCCACCGCGTGGGCCAGGTTTGTCGTAGAATCACGTTGATCCGATGCTGCGCACGTGGTCATTGCGTTGGGGTTTGTTGATGGGCTTGCTTTTGGCAGTAACCTCCGGTTGTCATGCGCAGCGGGACCGCACACAAAGCGCTAAATACCAGCGAAAGGTGCAAATGAAGCTCCAGAAAGAGCGTCAGAAAGAGCAGGACCAAGCCTTCCGCAATGGAAGGAAAACCCACTGGAAGGCCCAAGACCGCTCCACGCGCAAACGCTGGCGGGCACAGCGTCGCGCTGCCAAGCGGATGAGGCGGGGCGGCGGCCCCGACAGTTGGTACCGGGGGTTGTTCAAATCAGGACGCCCCATCCCATGGACCAAGCGAGCGGCCAATAAGGTGGGCAACCTCTTCAAGCGCAAACACAAGCGGCGCCAATACTGACACCTTATCACTTGAGCCTTGGGCCATGTGAAGGCGTGCCCTTTTGCTTGGGATGGAGCATGAAAAAAGCCCCTCGAGGGAGGGGCTTTTTGGAGCCGATAAGCGGACTTGAACCGCTGACCTACGCATTACGAATGCGTTGCTCTACCAGCTGAGCTATATCGGCTTGCACACCGTTTCCGATGGCGGTCGGCAAAGATACGCACGCTGTATAAGATGGTTACAATCCTGTGCAGACTTTCCTTGGTCCAAGGAAGATTCGCTGCCTGCAAACACTTCTGAATCAGCCCTTTCGTTCGCCCCACAGGCTGCGCAGGAATTCTGCAATGCTGCGCTCTCTTGGGGAGTTTCCTGGCTTAAAAAAGCGCTGGCCGATCAGTGCTTCTGGCAAACACTCTTGGCCACTGAAGCCACCATGGTCGTGGTCGTATTGGTAGCCGCTGCCATGGCCCAACTCCTTCATCAATTTGGTCGGGGCATTGCGCAGGTGCATGGGCACCGGAAGGTCTCCTTGGGACTGGACCGCCCGCTGGGCCAAGCCAATGGCCGCGTATGCACTATTGGACTTCGGACTGGAGGCCAAATAGGTGGCGCACTGGGACAAGGGGATGCGGCATTCGGGATAGCCGAGCCGTTCGACCGCATCAAAAGTCGCGTTGGCGAGCACAAGGGCGGTCGGATTGGCGTGGCCGATGTCCTCACTGGCGCTGATGAGCAGGCGACGGGCAATGAATTTGGGGTCCTCCCCGCCCTCGATCATGCGGGCGAGCCAGTAGACCGCACCATCGGGATCGCTGCTGCGGATGGACTTGATGAGGGCAGACGCAATGTCGTAATGGGTGTCACCCGTCTTGTCGTAGCGGCTGAGGTTGGCCTGAACGAACCGGGATACCAGCGCGTCGTCCAAGGTGATGCCCCCTTCAGAATCTGCTGGGCGTTCTGCCGCGGCGCCCGCCGCGACCAACTCGAGGACATTGAGCAGACGGCGCCCATCACCGCCGCTGGACCTGAGCAAGGCATCCCACTCTCCAACTTCCACGCGCTGCTCCTGCAGCCAGGTGTCCTCAGCCAACGCCCGGTGCACCAAGGCTTCGAGCTCCTCCCTTCCAAAAGCCTCGAGCACATAGACTTGGCTGCGGGAAAGCAAGGCGGGGATGACCTCGAAACTGGGGTTTTCTGTGGTCGCCCCAATGAGGGTGACCGATCCGCGTTCCACAGCGCCAAGCAGGCTGTCCTGTTGGGCCTTGGAGAAGCGGTGAATCTCATCGATGAACAGCACCGCCCGGGTGCTGAACATCCCCTGACGTTCGGCGCTATCGATGACTTCGCGGACGTCCTTGACCCCACTTCGAATGGCACTGAGCTGGTGAAAGGGGCGGCCCGTGGCCTCGGCCATGAGGCGGGCGAGGGTGGTCTTGCCCACCCCGGGAGGGCCCCAGAGGATCATAGAGGGCAACTGGCCCGCCTCAAGAGCACGGCGCAAGGTGGCGTCTGCTCCAATCAGGTGCGTTTGTCCCACATAGTCCTCGAGGGACTTGGGACGCATGCGCTCGGCCAACGGCGCTTCCGGTGTGTGCATCACGCTCATGAGGCTTCAACTGGGCTGTTCTCAGGCACTTCCACCACGTTCAAAGGAATGCCCTTTGGGCGGCTGTGCTTCCAACGGGTGTGCGACCAGAGCCAATGGGCGGGGTCTTCTCTCAATTGGGATTCGATGCGGTCATAGGTCGCTTTGAGCAGCGCGCCTTTGGGCCATTCTGTGGGGACATCTGTGATCAATTCGTAGTGCACTTCCCAAAACCCCCGTGGCTTGCCCTTGGCCTTGCGCACCCCAAAGAACACCACCGGCATGTCAAACTTGCGGGCAAAGGCTTCCAACCCAAAGTGCATGGCCGTCTCCTGTCCCATCCACTCCATCCACCATGCCTTTTTGGGGTCAAGGGGACGCTGGTCGACAGCCAACGTCGCGGCCTTAGCACGCCCCGTCTCCTCCACCATCCACGCCGATACACGCTTCATCGGTACGAGTTCAGTACCGAGCTTTCCACGGGTGCGCAAAATCAGGTCGTCGTAGAACGTATTGGACAACGGTTTATAGACCCCCATCACGGGCAAAGGCAATGCTGCCCCCGCCGTCACAGCAAAGCGTTCCCAATTCCCAAAATGTCCACAGGAGAGCAGCACACCCGGCGGTTTGTCTGCATAAGGGGCCAACACCTCTGGATTGACGTGGTGGAAGCGCTTTAACAGCTCCTCAGGGCCTGCATGAAAATGCCGCAGCGATTCCACCAGCACCTCTGCGAGGTGGGTGTAGAATTGGCGCGCAGTGCGGCGCAATTCAACCGCTGTCATCTCAGGAAATGCACGCTTCAGGTTGGATAGCACGACAGTGCGCCGGTAGCCAGACCACCACAGGCATTGGGACAACACGTCGGCCAATGGGTACAGCACCGCATAGGGCAATCGGCCAATGGGGGCCACAAACAAGGCATGTAAGATTCGGGTCATGGGCAGGATATCCGAAGGCCATCCCAACCGAGGGAGACCCCTTTGGGCAGCGCGGCGTTTACTTCCTCATGCTGACCGAGCAAGTGACTGATGTGGGTGAGGTAGGCCTGTTTCGGCCCCACCCTAGCAATGACCTCGAGCGCTTCTTCGAGGTTGAAATGACTGATGTGGGACTCCTTGCGCAGCGCATTGAGCACGAGGACCTCAACCCCCTTGAGCCGCTCCCAAGTGACTGTACTAAACGCGTTCGCGTCCGTGATGTAGGCGATAGGACCTATGCGAAAGCCGAGGACGGGCAGCTTGTAGTGCATCACGGGCAAGGGCTGCACCTGCACGCCTCCAATGAACTGCAGTTCCGCGTCGAGGTCATGAAGCCGCACTTGCGGAACGCCGGGATAGGGGTTGTCACTGAACACATAGTGAAACTCCCTCTTGAGTGCCGCTTGGACCGGTGGAGTGGCATAGACATCCATGTCCCGCTTTGATCGAAAATTGAATGCACGGATGTCATCCAGTCCCGCCACGTGGTCCTTGTGCTCGTGGGTAAAAAGGACCGCATCCACTGCCCCGACCTGTTCGCGCAACATTTGCTGCCGAAAGTCTGGTCCTGTATCGATCACAAAGCTGCGCGCCCCATCTGGAGCGTCATCCCCGTCGACATGAAACAGAGCGCTAGAGCGCAACCTGTTGTCACGGGGGTCTGTAGAGGTGCATACCCCGCAATCACATGCAATCACGGGTACACCTTGAGAGGTGCCAGTGCCGAGAAGAGTGAGGTGAACGCCCATATGGGCAAAGTTAATCCGCCGAGGCTCCGGCGTTCCCACCTAGCGTAGGTACCTTTGCAACGAGCAACACCCTCAATCAACAAGCACCGTGGAATCCAACCGTGTCGTCCTTTCGGCCAAGCAGAAGGCCCTGCGGATTAACATGAACCACGATCTCTATGGCACTTTTGCCGAGATCGGGGCAGGTCAGGAGGTGGTGCGGCATTTTTTTCGTGCAGGAGGTGCCAGCGGGACCATTGCCAAGACCATCAGTGCTTACGACAAGGACTTCAGTGATGCCATTTATGGCGTAGAGCCTTCAGGCCGCTATGTGTGCGAGGCCCGCGTGCACAAGATGATCGACCACGAATACAGGTTATGTGAAGAGCGGTTGCCTCGAGAAAAGCACCCTTCCAAGCGCTTCTTTGCGTTTGCGAATACCGTGGCGACGATCAACTACCACAAGACCATTGAAGGTCACGGCTGGTTTGGGGTCCGCTTTCAAACCGGCCCCAATAAAAAACCCAACTCGGTCATCCTCCACGCCCGGTTCCACGAACCGGACGCTTTGCTGCAGCACGCGACCATTGGAATCCTCGGAGTCAACCTGATTTATGGGTGCCACTTCCTGTACAAGCAGCCCAACGACCTGTTGCAGAGCCTCTATGACGAGCTCGATAAGGACCGCATTGAAATCGATACCATTCAAATGAATGGGCCGGACTTCGCCGGGGTGGACAACCGGCTGTTGTCTCTGCAACTCGTGAAACACGGGATGACAGACGCGGTCATTTTCAGTCCTGATGGACGGAACCTGCAGGCTGCTGACGTGCTGTACAAGCGGAACATCTTGGCCATTCGCGGTAGCTTCCGTCCCGTCACCAAGGTCAACTTGGACATGATGGAGCGGGGACTGGCCCTGTTCCGTGAGGAGAACCGGGTCGAAGAAAACAACATTCAGTTGTTGTTTGAGATCACACTCAACAACCTTAAAGCCGAGGGCGACATCGACGAGAAAGACTTCTTGGACCGGGCCGACATCCTATGCTCTTTGGGGCATACGGTGTTGATTTCAAACTACCAGGAGTATTACAAACTCATCGAGTATTTCTCGCGCTACACCAAGAAACGCATGGGCGTCATCATGGGCGGCAATGCGATGATGGATCTGTTCAATGAACGTTACTACCGCGAATTGAACGGAGGCATCTTGGAGGCATTTGGCATCATGTTTAGCCGGGACCTCAAGGTCTATGCCTACCCCTGGCACGACGCCAAAAATGACGTCTTGATCCGCACGGACAACGCCCCCATCCATCCGAGAATCAAGCCTTTGTATGACTATCTGCTCTTCAACAAGCGGATCAGTGACATTCAGCTTGACGACCTTTCCCTTCTGGACATCTTCAGTGTAGAGGTGCTCAGAATGATCCGCGACGGACAATCGGGCTGGGAGGACCTCGTCCCCCATGAAGTGGACCAGATCATCAAGCAGAACAGGCTCTTCGGATATGAAGGCCCCACCCCGACGGACCCGGGAGGTTTTGCTGGTGCAGCCATGCTGAACTGAGGCGCTGCGCCTTCTCTTTGACTCGGAACGTAGAATGATGCAGTGCCTTGGGTGCTGGCTTTGCTGTTCTGCGTTATTAAACCGCCCACACCGCTGTTTTTAGGCATGCTCAGGCCATCCGGAGCTAAGCCCGCCCAGAGAATAGAGCACAAGCAAAAGGCGGCCTTTTGGGGCCGCCTTTCGCATTTGTAGTCTCGGCCTCTCGGCCGGCTAAATTATTCTGCTGTGACTTCTTCTTCCTCACTTTCACCAGCCTCAACGAGGCGGTCAAATTCTTCCTGAGAACCTACGACCTGGTCGTGCCAGTGGCGCATGCCGGTTCCCGCAGGAATGAGGTGTCCTACAATCACATTTTCCTTCAAGCCTCCGAGGTGGTCCTCCTTGGCGCTCACCGCAGCCTCGTTGAGGACCTTGGTGGTTTCCTGGAAGGACGCCGCTGAGATGAAGGACTTGGTCTGCAAAGAAGCCCGCGTGATGCCTTGGAGCAAGGGACGTGCCGTCGCCGGCATGGCCTCTCTTCCTTCGACAAGCTTGCCGTCTTCACGTCGGATGGTTCCATTCTCGTCACGCAATTGACGTGCAGAGACCATTTGACCCTCCTTGTAATCCTTGCTGTCACCAGCCTCGGTCACGACCATCATGCCAAACATGCGGTCGTTCTCATCGATGAAGTCGGCCTTCTCTACGAATTGCTTCTCCAAGAACTTCGTGTCGCCCGGATCTTCTACGACCACCTTCTTCATCATCTGACGAACGATGACTTCGAAGTGCTTGTCGTTGATCTTCACACCCTGGAGGCGGTAGACCTCTTGGATTTCATTGACGAGGTACTCCTGAACCGCAGTCGGTCCTTGGATGGACAGAATGTCAGCGGGCGTTGTAGCACCGTCGGACATGGGCATACCCGCCTTGACGAAGTCATTTTCCTGCACGAGGATGTGCTTGGACAATGGCACGAGGTACTTGCGCTTGTCGCCAGTGCGGCTCTCCACGATGATCTCACGGTTACCCCGCTTGATTTTACCGTAGGACACAATGCCGTCCACTTCGGATACCACCGCGGGGTTAGAAGGGTTCCGCGCCTCGAAGAGCTCGGTGACCCTTGGCAATCCTCCCGTAATGTCGCCAGACTTACCCGCAATCCGCGGAATCTTGGCTAGGATGCGGCCCGTCTCCACTGAATCGCCCTCCTCCACACTCACGTGGGCACCTACTGGAAGTGAGTACACTTTGAGTACTTCCTTCTTCGGGCCTACAATGTGAATCGCAGGGTTCTTCTTCTTGTCCTTGGTCTCGGTGATGACGATTTCACGGAATCCGGTCTGTTCGTCCAGCTCCTCACGGTAGGTCACACCATCTTCGATCATATCAAAGACAACTGTACCCTGCTCCTCACTGATGATCGCGTTGTTGTATGGGTCCCAAGTACAGATGGTATCCCCCTTCTTGATCTTCTTGCCGTTCTTCACCTGAAGCACAGCACCGTAAGGAAGGTTTGTAGAGCTCAAAGTGATGCCGACCTGTGGGTCGATCACCTTAAACTCAGTAGAACGCGACACCACAACAGTCTCTACTTCACCGTCTGGCGTAGCGCGCTGAACTGTTCTCAAATCCTCGAGCTCCACCACACCTTCTTGACGGGCGACGATCTCGTTTTCATCCGAAATTTTGGACGCCGTACCACCAACGTGGAACGTACGCAGCGTCAACTGCGTTCCAGGCTCTCCGATGGACTGCGCTGCAATCACGCCTACTGCCTCGCCCTCTTGGACCAAGCGGTTCGAGCTCAAAGCTCGGCCGTAACATTTGGCGCATACACCCCTGCGGCTCTCGCAAGTGAGGACTGAGCGCATCTCGACTTCGTCGATGCCGGCCTCCTCGATGCTGGCGGCCACCGCTTCCGTGATCTCGGACCCACTGGCTACAATCAACTCATCGGTTTCGGGATGGTTCACATCCTGAACAGACGTGCGCCCAATGATGCGGTCTGCGAGAGATTCTACAACCTCCTCGTTTTTGAGCAATGCCGTTGCCGTGAGGCCGCGGATCGTTCCACAATCTTGCTCGTTGATGATCACATCCTGGGCCACGTCTACAAGACGACGGGTCAAGTAACCCGCGTCAGCCGTCTTCAACGCCGTATCCGCCAGACCCTTACGGGCACCGTGCGTGGAGATGAAGTACTCAAGGATGGACAGTCCCTCCTTGAAGTTGGACAGGATGGGGTTCTCAATGATGTCCTGACCTCCAACCGCGCTTGACTTCTGTGGCTTGGCCATCAGGCCACGCATGCCACTCAACTGACGGATCTGCTCTTTGGAACCACGGGCTCCGGAGTGCATCATCATGTAAATCGAGTTGAAGCCCTGCTTGTCGGTCTCCAGGCGTTCCATCAAGATGTTCGTCAACCGCGAGTTGGTGTTCGTCCAGATGTCAATGATCTGGTTGTAACGCTCGTTGTTGGTGATGAGGCCCATGTTGTAGTTGTCCATCACCTCTCCAACGCGGACGTTTGCTGCATCGACCAATTCCACCTTCTCCTTTGGGATGATGATGTCATTGAGGTTGAAGCTCAAACCACCCTTGTAGGCCATCGTGAAACCGAGTTTCTTGATGTCGTCAAGGAATTGGACAGCTCGTGGAACACCTACAGACAGCAAAACGTCCGAGATGATGGTCCTGAGGCTCTTCTTGGTCAACAGCTCGTTGACATAACCCGCTTCAGTGGGCACCACTTCGTTGAAGAGCACACGCCCTACAGTGGTGTCAATGATGGAGCTGTTGCCTTCATGATCGTTCCAGCGCACCTTGATCCCCGCATGCAATGCAGCGCGGCCCTCGTTGTACGCAATGATCACCTCTTCCGGTGAGTAGAAGGTCATTCCCTCTCCTACCACTGGCTCCTCTTTAGTGGACTTGCGCTCCTTGGTGATGTAGTAAAGGCCCAATACCATGTCCTGCGAGGGAACCGTAATCGGCGCACCATTGGCAGGGTTCAAGATGTTATGGCTTGCCAGCATCAGAAGCTGCGCCTCCAAAATGGCCGCTGGGCCCAATGGGAGGTGAACCGCCATCTGGTCTCCATCGAAGTCAGCGTTGAATGCTGTACAAGCAAGGGGGTGCAGTTGCAATGCCTTGCCCTCGATCATCTTGGGCTGGAAGGCCTGGATGCCGAGACGGTGCAGGGTCGGAGCACGGTTGAGCAGCACAGGGTGCGACTTCATTACGTTCTCCAAGATGTCCCACACCACAGGCTCCTTGGCGTCTACAATCTTCTTGGCCGACTTGACCGTCTTGACGACGCCCCGCTCGATCATCTTACGGATGATGAAGGGCTTGTAGAGCTCGGCCGCCATGTTCTTTGGCATGCCGCACTCGTGCAGTTTCAGTTCAGGTCCCACGACGATAACAGAACGCGCGGAGTAGTCCACACGCTTACCGAGCAGGTTCTGACGGAAACGGCCTTGCTTGCCCTTGAGGCTGTCAGACAGCGACTTCAATGGGCGGTTGCTCTCCGTCTTCACGGCAGAGGACTTGCGGCTGTTGTCGAACAGGCTGTCTACAGCCTCCTGCAACATCCGCTTCTCGTTCCGCAAAATCACATCTGGAGCCTTGATTTCGATCAAGCGCTTCAAACGGTTGTTACGGATGATGACACGGCGGTACAGGTCGTTGAGATCGGACGTTGCGAAACGGCCACCGTCAAGGGGCACCAATGGACGCAGCTCCGGTGGAATCACTGGAACCACCTTCACGATCATCCACTCGGGATTGTTGTTGATCCTCTGGTTCGCGTCACGGAGGGCTTCCACAACTTGCAAACGCTTGAGTGCCTCGTTCTTGCGCTGCTGGCTTGTCTCCGTATTGGCCGCATGGCGCAGGTCGAAGCTCAACTGATCAAGGTCCAAGCTGGCCAACATATCGTGCAGGGCCTCAGCGCCCATTTTAGCCACGAACTTGTTGGGGTCCTTTTCGTCCAGATACTGGTTGTCCTTGGGCAACGTATCCAAGATGTCCAAGTACTCATCCTCGGTGAGGAATTCGTTGACATCGAGAGCTTCGCCGTCAGTCTTCGTGGCCACACCGGGTTGGATCACCACATAACGCTCGTAGTAGATGATCTGATCCAGCTTCTTGGTCGGCAAACCGAGCAAGTAGCCAATTTTGTTGGGCAGGCTGCGGAAGTACCAGATGTGTGCTACGGGGATCACGAGCTGAATGTGTCCCATGCGCTCACGCCGGACTTTCTTCTCGGTCACCTCTACACCACATCGGTCACAGACGATGCCTTTGTAACGAATGCGCTTGTACTTGCCACAGTGGCACTCGTAGTCCTTGACAGGGCCAAAAATGCGCTCACAGAACAGGCCATCGCGCTCCGGCTTGTAGGTCCGGTAATTGATGGTCTCAGGCTTCAGGACTTCGCCATGGCTTTGCTCGAGGATTTCCTCGGGCGATGCCATGCTGATGCGAATCTTGTTGAAGTCGCTTGAGAGCTTCGGGGTCTTATTGTTGGTCATCTCTTGGTGAAGATCAATGGGTTGAAGCAGGAGTAACTCAGGCCTCCAAGGCCACGGTTAATCCCAATCCACGCAACTCGTGCATCAGTACGTTGAAGGATTCCGGAATGCCTGGTGTGGGCATGGGGTCACCTTTCACAATCGCCTCGTAGGTCTTGGCGCGGCCGACAACGTCGTCCGACTTAACCGTGAGGATCTCCTGCAAGATGTGCGAGGCACCGAAGGCCTCGAGGGCCCACACCTCCATCTCACCGAAACGCTGTCCACCGAACTGCGCTTTACCACCCAACGGCTGCTGGGTAATGAGGCTGTATGGTCCGATCGAACGGGCGTGCATCTTGTCGTCTACCATGTGGCTCAGCTTGATCATGTAGATCACACCGACCGTGGCAGGCTGGTCGAACCGCTCTCCGGTTTCACCATCATAGAGGTAGGTCACACCGAAGTTGGGTACCCCCGCTTTTTCAGTGAAATCAGAAATCTGATCCAGACGGGCTCCATCAAAAATGGGCGTTGCGAACTTGGTACCGAGCTTCTCTCCAGCCCACCCTAGGACCGTTTCGTAGATCTGACCAAGGTTCATCCGCGATGGTACACCGAGCGGGTTGAGCACGATGTCCACAGGGGTTCCATCCTCGAGGAATGGCATGTCCTCCTGGCGGACAATACGGGCTACAATTCCCTTGTTTCCGTGGCGTCCAGCCATCTTGTCCCCCACCTTCAGCTTCCGCTTGTTGGCAACAAACACTTTGGCCAACTTGACGATGCCCGCTGGGAGCTCATCACCTACCGTCACCTGGAACTTCTTCCGCTTAAAGGTGCCGAGCAGGTCGTTGTACTTCATGTTGTAGTTGTGGACGACACGCTTGACGAGGCTGTTGTTGTCCTCATCGCGGGTCCACCCTTCGGTATTGACGATGCTGAAATCCAAAGTCTGAAGGGCGCGTTGCGTGAACTTGACGCCCTTTTTGATTTGCATCTCCTTGTAGTAGTTCTGCACACCTTGGGAGGTCTTGCCTCCGATGACCTGCATGAGCTTCTCAATCAAAGCCTTGCGGAGTACCGCTGCTTCCTGATCAAACTCAGCGTCGATCATTTCCAAAACGGCCTTGTCTGCTGCCTTGGACTTGCGGTCCTTGACCATGCGCGAGAACAACATCTTGTCGATCACGACACCCGTCGCGCTCGGTCCGAGCTTCAAAGAGGCGTCTTTTACGTCGCCCGCCTTGTCACCAAAAATGGCCCGGAGCAGCTTCTCCTCTGGACTGGGGTCGCTCTCACCTTTCGGTGTGATTTTACCAATCAGAATGTCGCCTGCTCCTACGTTGGCACCGATGCGAATCAATCCATTCTCGTCGAGGTCCTTGGTGGCCTCCTCGCTGACATTTGGAATATCTGCGGTGAGCTCCTCCTGGCCGCGCTTCGTGTCACGCACTTCCAAGCTGTACTCGGTAACGTGCATGGACGTGAAGACATCCTCACGGACTACACGGTCGCTGATGACGATGGCGTCCTCAAAATTGTAACCCTTCCAGGGCATGAAGGCCACCTTCATGTTCTGACCCAGGGCCAATTCTCCAGCCTGCGTGGAATACCCTTCGACGAGGATGTCACCACGCTCCACACGCATCCCCTTAGAAACGAGGGGTTTCAGGTTGATGCAGGTGCCTTGGTTGGTCTTGGCAAACTTGGTGATGTTGTAGATCTTGATGTCGTCCTCGAACGAAACCAAACGGTCATTCTCGTCCATGTGGTAGCGGATCTGAATCTCATTTCCATCCACATATTCAACCACACCGTCTGCTTCTGCAGTGATGAGAACACGACTGTCGCGGGCCACCTGACCTTCGAGACCCGTGCCCACGATTGGGCTGTTGGGGCGCATCAATGGTACGGCCTGACGCATCATGTTCGAGCCCATCAGCGCACGGTTAGCGTCGTCGTTCTCCAAGAAGGGAATCAACGAAGCCGCGATCGAAGCGATTTGGTTCGGTGCAACGTCAACATACTTGATTTCGGTTGGTGCAACCAGCGGGAAGTCACCCTGCAAGCGGGCCTTGATGATGTCGTTCTTGAAAGAACCGTCATCATTCAAGCCCACCGTCGCTTGAGCGATTGTGGCGCTGTCCTCCTCTTCAGCTGACAAATAGGTAATGCCTTCTCCTCCAACCCGTGCGATGCCATCGTTGACCTCGCGATAAGGAGTTTCGATGAATCCGAGGCGGTTGACCTTGGCGTATACACACAGTGAACTGATCAGACCAATGTTCGGTCCCTCAGGCGTCTCAATGGTACACAAACGGCCATAGTGGGTGTAGTGCACGTCTCGCACCTCAAAGCCGGCGCGCTCACGGGAGAGACCACCTGGTCCGAGTGCTGAGATACGCCGCTTGTGCGTCACCTCACTCAGTGGGTTGGTCTGGTCCATGAACTGGCTCAGCTGGTTCGTTCCGAAGAACGAGTTGATCACTGAGCTCAGCGTCTTGGCGTTGATCAAGTCCGTTGGCGTGAAGACCTCGTTGTCGCGGACGTTCATCCGCTCACGAATCGTACGGGCCATACGGGCCAAACCGACGCCGAACTGGTTGTGCAGCTGCTCACCCACCGTACGAATACGACGGTTGGACAAGTGGTCGATGTCGTCCACATCAGACTTCGAGTTCACGAGGTCAATGAGGAACTTGATGATCAAGATGATGTCATCCTTGGTCAAGGTCCTGGACTCCTCGGACATGTCGATGCCCAATTTCCGGTTGATCCGGAAACGGCCTACCTCACCCAAATCATAACGTTGCTCAGAGAAGAACAACTTATCGATGACACCGCGGGCCGTCTCCATATCTGGTGGCTCGGCGTTCCGCAGTTGGCGGTAGATGTATTCCACAGCCTCCTTCTCACTGTTGGAAGGGTCCTTTTGAAGGGTGTTGTGGATGATGGCGTAGTCGGCCTGGTTGATGTCCTCCTTGTGCAGGATGATCGTCTTGGATCCAGACTCAACAATCAGCTCGATGTGCTCCTTTTCGAGAACGGTGTCGCGGTCGAGCACCAACTCGTTCCGCTCGATGCTGACCACCTCTCCGGTATCCTCATCTACGAAGTCCTCAATCCAGGTCTTCAATACACGCGCCGCAAGCTTGCGCCCCAAGACACGCTTTACACCCGCCTTTGAGACCTTAACTTCCTCGGCCAGGTCAAAAATGCCCAAAATATCACGGTCTCCTTCGTAACCGATGGAACGCAACAGCGTGGTCACAGGAAGCTTTTTCTTCCGGTCGATGTAAGCGTACATCACACTGTTGATGTCCGTAGCGAACTCAATCCAGCTTCCTTTGAAAGGAATGATCCGCGCGCTGTAAAGCTTGGTGCCGTTAGCGTGGCGGCTCTGACCAAAGAACACCCCTGGAGAACGGTGCAGCTGGTTGACGATGATGCGCTCCGCACCATTCACCACAAATGAACCGCGTGGGGTCATGTATGGAATGGTACCGAGATAGACGTCCTGCACGATGGTTTCGAAATCCTCGTGCTCAGGGTCGGTGCAGTACAACTTCAGCTTGGCCTTAAGCGGCACGCTGTAAGTCAGACCGCGTTCGATGCACTCCGCGATGCTGTATCGGGGTGGATCGATGAAGTAGTCCAGGAATTCCAGTACAAACTGGTTCCGGGTGTCCGTGATGGGAAAGTTCTCGTTGAACACTTTGAACAATCCCTCCGTGTCGCGGTCTTCGGGCTTGGTCTCAAGCTGGAAGAATTCGCGGAAGGACCGCAGTTGAATGTCAAGAAAATCCGGATACGGAATGTCCGGAGTGGTAGTGGCGAAAGAATGTCGCTGCTGCAGTTGTGGCGTCAACATGGGGGCGGCTTAACGAGGGAGGAACAAATCGCAGTGGTGCAGGTTGGTTTTGGGGAGCACCCTGCGAAATACAGGGTACAAGAAGGTCAGACCGGGACCTGCGCCCAGCCTGACCTTCTGAAATTCAGCGGGTTGTGATCTTACTTGATCTCAACCTCTGCGCCGGCTTCCTCGAGTTGTGCTTTGAGGGCCTCGGCCTCGTCTTTGGCTACGCCCTCCTTGAGGGTGGCGGGAGCGCCGTCAACGATGCCTTTGGCTTCCTTCAAGCCTTGGCCGGTCAACTCTTTTACGAGCTTCACGACCGCCAACTTAGAGCCACCAGCGGCTTTGAGGATCACATCGAACTCAGTCTGCTCTGCAGCGCCGCCGTCGCCATCCCCTGCTGCGGGGCCTGCGACAACTGCTGCTGCAGCTGCTGGCTCGATGCCATACTCGTCCTTAAGGATATCTGCAAGTTCGCTGACCTCCTTTACGGTGAGGTTTACCAGCGATTCTGCCATGGTTTTCAAATCAGCCATGATATATGGAATTGTGGGTTACTTGTTTGGGTTGTGTAATAGGTGTGCCAAAGTCAGCCTTCCCTTTCGGAAAGAGCTTTGACCAATCCGGAAATGGTGTTGCCACCAGATTGCAATGATCCGAGGACATTCCGCATGGGGCTCTGGAGCAGACCAACGAGTTCTCCAAGGAGTTCCTCTTTGCTCTTGATCTCCGTGAGGGCCTTCAATTGGTCATCACCGATATACACTGCTTCCTCGACGTAAGCTCCCTTAAGAATGGGACGCTCACCGCTTTTGCGGAAATCCTTGATGAGCTTGGCAGGGGCGTTGCCCACTGTACTCGTCATCATGGCGGTTTGCCCTTTCAGCAATTCGTACAGCTCACCGAATTCACGGCCTTCTGTACGCTCCATCGCAATGCGCAGCAGTGTGTTTTTCACCACCTGCATTTTGACGTCTGCCTTGTAGCATTCCCCGCGCAGCTTCGTCGTATCTGCGGAATTCATGCTCGAAGCATCTGCAAGGTATACCACGTTGGTATCCTTCAGCATAGCCTGGAGCTCATCGATCGCTTGGTTTTTCTCTTCGCGTGTCATGGGTTCCTGGTTCAGCTGTTCAATGCTTTCGATTCAATCCGGACACCTGGGGACATCGTTGAGCTGATAAAAACGCTCTTGATGTAGGTGCCCTTCGCAGAAGACGGGCGCAAACGAACCAAAGTTTGAAGCACTTCGTTGGCATTCTCCGAAAGCTTCTCTTTCGAGAAACTCACCTTCCCTACGGAAGCGTGGATGATGCCGTACTTGTCCACCTTGAAATCGATTTTACCTGCCTTTACATCCTGGACGGCCTTCCCGACCTCCATAGTGACTGTACCCGACTTAGGGTTAGGCATCAGGCCGCGTGGTCCGAGTACTCGGCCCAACGCTCCTACTTTGCCCATCACTTGGGGGGTCGTGATGATCACGTCCACATCGGTCCATCCGCCTTTAATCTTCTCGACATATTCATCGAGACCAACGTGGTCCGCTCCGGCCTCCTTCGCTTCTGCCTCCTTGTCAGGATTGCAAAGCACCAGTACGCGCACGTTTTTTCCGCTTCCGTGAGGAAGGGAAACCGTACCACGTACCATCTGGTTGGCCTTACGCGGGTCCACGCCGAGGCTAACGGCGAGGTCAACAGATGAGTCGAACTTCGTGGAGGAAATTTCCTTCACGATGCCAGCTGCATCGTCGAGCGAATACACTTGGTCCACGTCGAACTTGTCGAGCGCGGCCTTGCGATTGCGTGTCAGTTTTGCCATTGTGTCTGATGATTGAAGATCAGAAAGGCGAATCGCCGGTCACATTCAGCCCCATACTCCTTGCCGTTCCAGCGATCACCTTCATGGCGGATTCGATGGAGAAGCAATTGAGATCGGGCATCTTGTCTTCTGCAATTACACGGACCTGGTCCCACGTCACTTTGCCCACCTTCTGTCGGTTGGATTCCGGAGAACCCTTCTTCAATTTGGCGGCTTCCATGAGTTGCACTGCTGCGGGCGGTGTCTTAATGATAAAGTCGAAAGACTTGTCATTGTAGACGGTGATGACCACCGGAAGAACCTTGCCTGCTTTGTCCTGGGTACGCCCATTGAACTGCTTGCAAAATTCCATGATGTTCACACCTGCCGCACCAAGTGCAGGACCAACCGGTGGTGAGGGGTTGGCAGCGCCACCTCTCACTTGCAGTTTGACCATTTTGGCGACTTCTTTAGCCATGGATCTATTGTTTATAATGAACAGGTCGGCCGCAGTGTCCAGGGAAGCATTCTGGTACAGGGCACGGGTCGTCCTGGCTGTTCCGGTTTATATATGGTACTCTTGATTCAGTGATATTCAGTTGCCGCTTCAGGATTCCTTCTCCACTTGGAGGAAGCCCAATTCGACTGGGGTCTTTCTTCCAAAAATCTTCACCATCACCTTCAGCTTTCGCTTCTCCTCGTTGATCTCCTCGATGGTGCCATGGAATCCATTGAATGGACCATCTCCCACCTTGACGACCTCTCCGACTTTGAACGGGATGGACAGTTCCTCCTCGCTTTCAGCCAATTCGTCCACACGTCCCAGCATGCGGCTCACCTCATTTGCCCGTAACGGCAGAGGATCTCCTCGTTTCTCTGCACCCAAAAACCCAATGACACTGGGCGTGTTTCGGATGACGTGGGGCACCTCCCCCACCAAAGCACACTCCACAAACACATAGCCCGGATAATGGTTGCGCTCTTTGGCCACCTTTTTACCGTTCTTGATTTGCAGCACCTTTTCCGTTGGGATCAAAATCTGACCCACGTAATCAGACAAGCCGGCCGCGGAAATCTCGGACTCAAGGAATCCCTTGGCCTTATTTTCCTGCCCACCGATGGCGCGCACTACGTACCACTTCTTGTCGATTTCGCTCATGGTTCTGGTTGCGTTCAAATGACGTAGGTGTAAATCAAACCGATGACACCTTGCCAGATGCTCTCTGATGAATTCACCCCGAACACCCAATCCATGGCGAACACAATGCCCGCAATGAGAAGGGAAGCGATAAAGACCAAAACTGAGGCCTCCTGCAACTGCTTGGCACCAGGCCAGGTCACACGCTCCACCAGTTCAGTGTAGCTATCCTTGACGTATTCTATGACGTTTGCCATTTCTGTTCGGTGTATTTGCACGGGCAGCAGGACTCGAACCTGCAACCAACGGTTTTGGAGACCGCTACTCTACCAATTGAGCTATGCCCGTAGACGGCGAAAGAAGATGCCCCAATTGGGCATCTTCTTTCCCCAGATTTGTTTTCAGTGAAAACCCGAAGCTCAGCTGAGCTCGGTCACCTGTCCGGCGCCTACGGTGCGGCCACCCTCACGGATAGCGAAACGCAGACCGGGTGACATTGCAACACCATAGATCAATTCTACAGCAATGGTTACGTTGTCACCAGGCATGACCATTTCGCGGCCTTCCTCGAGAATAATTTCACCTGTTACGTCAGTCGTACGGAAGTAGAACTGTGGGCGGTATCTGTTGTGGAAAGGAGTGTGGCGACCACCCTCTTCTTTCTTCAAGATGTAAACCTCAGCCTTGAACTTGCTGTGTGGTGTTACCGTTCCAGGAGCGGCGATTACCATTCCACGCTTGATGTCCTTCTTGTCGATACCACGGAGGAGCAAACCGACGTTGTCGCCAGCCTCACCACGGTCCAAAATCTTACGGAACATCTCAACACCCGTAATGGTAGACTTCATGCCTTCGGCATTCAGACCGAGGATGTCAATCTCATCGCCCGTGTTGATGATACCTGTCTCAATACGACCGGTAGCAACGGTTCCACGACCGGTGATGGTGAACACGTCCTCAACAGACATCAAGAAAGGCTTCTCGTTGTCACGAACAGGCAGCTTGATGTAATCGTCCACAGCCTTCATCAGCTCGAGGACAGTATCAACCCACTTCTGCTCTCCGTTCAGAGCGCCCAAGGCAGAACCCTGAATGCAAGGCACGTTGTCTCCATCGTACTCGTAGAAGCTGAGGAGCTCACGCACCTCCATCTCAACGAGCTCGAGCAACTCCTCATCATCGACCATGTCGACTTTGTTGAGGAAAGGCACGATGGTTGGCACACCAACCTGGCGGCCGAGCAAAATGTGCTCACGGGTTTGTGGCATTGGACCATCGGTCGCAGCCACAACGAGAATGGCGCCGTCCATCTGGGCAGCACCTGTTACCATGTTCTTCACATAGTCCGCGTGACCTGGACAGTCAACGTGTGCATAGTGACGGTTTTCCGTCGCATACTCAACGTGTGAGGAGTTAATGGTAATACCACGCTCCTTTTCCTCTGGAGCGTTGTCAATTTGATCAAACGAGGAAGCCTCGCTAAAGCCAGCATCAGCCAACACTTTCGTGATTGCTGCGGTGAGGGTCGTCTTGCCGTGGTCAACGTGACCGAGGGTCCCGATGTTCACGTGCGGCTTGGAACGATCGAACGTTTCTTTAGCCATGGTTTGGTGTATTTAGAGTTAACGATTAATGGATTCTTCTTTCACTGGAGCCAATGACGGGAATTGAACCCGTGACCTCTTCCTTACCAAGGAAGCGCTCTACCCCTGAGCTACATCGGCAGTGTTTGGTACCACCCCGTTGGGCGCGTACCGGATATTTTTTTGAGCGGGAGACGAGATTCGAACTCGCGACATTCAGCTTGGAAGGCTGACGCTCTACCAACTGAGCTACTCCCGCTTTTTCTTCTTACTTGTGGGGGTAATAGGATTCGAACCTATTCAGTCGTAGACAACAGATTTACAGTCTGCCCCGGCTCTCCAACTCCGGCGTACCCCCATTGGCACTAGTTTTTGGACGATGATTGAGCCGGTGGAGGGATTCGAACCCCCGACCTGCTGATTACAAATCAGCTGCTCTAGCCAACTGAGCTACACCGGCCTCTCTTTCAAAGAACAAGGGCAAAAAAAAGCCCTCCCCGATTTCGGGAGGGCAAATGTAGCGCAGAAAAACTTGCCCGCAATGGACAAAACGCATCTGATTACATCGATTTCATATTCGGGCTTAAGCCGCGCGGTTCCTGACTTTTTCGAGCTGCCTGCGCAAGGCTTCTGCAGCATCTGAAGCGGCCTCCTCAAAAGAGGTTGCCTTGCGGCTACTGAACACATCTGATCCTGGCACGTTCAGCTTCACCTCGACGCACTTGTTTTCCCGGTCTTGGTCTTTGTCAAGCCTCAAAAACACATCCGCAGCTATAATACCCGGATGGAAGAGGGTGAGCTTGTTCAGTTTGTCTTGAATGAACTGGATCAAGGAACCGTCGGCCTTGAAGTGTATGGACTGGACTTGTATTTGCATGTAAACCACTTGAGGGTGAGACCTTAGAATATGCCCCGCGTATCAAGTGGTGAACCTTTGTGCGCGTCCTTCATGCGGCTTGTTGTAACGTGGGTGTAGTGCTGGGTTGCATTTAAACTGCTGTGCCCGAGCAACTCCTTTACCGCGTTGATGTCTGCTCCGCGGTTCAAAAGATGCGTTGCAAACGAATGCCTGATGACGTGCGCACTACACTTGTTAAGCGAGCTCGCTTCTGTAATGTAGTGATTAACCCGCCGGTAAACAAACGCTGGATACAACTCACGACCACCATCTGTGACGAGCAATCGCTCGCTGTCTCCAGGACGAGAGCGCATGTAAACCTCTGCCTGATCGATGGTGTCGTCCGAAATGGGGATGTAGCGGTCTTTGCCTCCTTTGCCCGAGACTTTGATGTTCTTGCGGCTGACATTCACATCGGCATGGCGCAATGTGATCAACTCGTCTTGCCTTACTCCCGTCTCATACAACAGGGTCATCATCAGACGGTCCCGCAAACCGGACCAACTGGAAGGAAACACCGAACCGTCAAGCAGGGAAATCATGTTCCGCTCTGGAACCACTTCCCGCACACGCTTCTCTAATTTGGGCAGGGACACTCCATTGCTAGGATCTCTGTCGGTATATGACATCCGACGGGCGAACCTGTTGAAGGTTCTGAACGCACTCACCTTTCGGTGAATGGTCCGAGGGCTTCGCCCCTCTTTCATCATGTTCACAATCCACGCTCTGACCCATTCACCTTCAATGCCGATCAACGAGTCATGCTCGTACTGATCCGCAAGAAACCTTTGAAATTGGTTAAGGTCAGAGCGGTAACACCGAAGGGTATGAACACTGCCCCTTTTCTCCTTCTCGAGAAAGTGCAGGAAGGCCAGTAACGGCGATTGGGCAGTGGATGAACTTGACATTTTGGTTTGGTCAAGGCGAATATTACCCTACCAAACCAAATACTCCAAATTATCAGCCCATCAATGCCTTCTTGTTTTTGTAAACGGCTTTCTTCATCGCATCGCGACGAACCGTCTTGGGCTTTACGTACTCTTTGCGGGACCGGAGCATACGCCCGGTTTTCGTACGATCGAACTTTTTCTTAAAACGCTTAAGCGCCCGTTCGATGTTTTCTCCCTCCTTGACCGGAATGATGAGCATGGCTAAAAATTGGGTCGCGAAGATAGCTGATTTTACCTAAAACCAATGCCTCAGTGCTACGAATCTGCGGAATGCGGGCCGTTTTTGACCAATCCCCGTGAGATCACGAGTTTCTGAATTTCAGAAGTCCCTTCGCCGATGGTGCACAATTTGGAATCACGGTAGAATTTCTCGACCGGAAAATCCTTGGTATAGCCATAACCACCGAACACTTGGACCGCATCTGTGGCAATCCTGACACAAGCCTCAGAGGCCATGTATTTGGCCATGGCTCCAAACCGTGTCACGTCACCTCCATGAGACTTGGCATGGCACGCTTTGGCGATGAGCCCCCTAGAGGCTTCCAAATCCACAGCCATATCTGCCAATTTGAATCCCACCCCTTGGAAGTGGGCAATGGGTTGGCCAAACTGCTCGCGCTGCAAGGCATATTTACGAGCTGCGTCATATGCCCCGCGGCCTATGCCCAGGGACAAAGCTGCAATTGAAATGCGCCCTCCATCCAAAATCTTCATGGCCTGAATGAATCCGTCTCCTTCCTGCCCCAGTAAGTTGGATGCCGGAATCCGACAGTCCTCGAAAATCAACTCGGCAGTCTCACTGGAGCGCATTCCCAGCTTATTCTCTTTTTTGCCGCCTTTGAATCCCGGTGTACCACGTTCCACAACAAAAGCCGAGATTCCCCGGCTGTCCAGAAGTTCTCCTGTACGGACCAGCACCACCACCACATCACCACTGATGCCGTGTGTGATCCAATTCTTTGTGCCGTTCAGAATCCAATCGTCTCCATCTCGCACAGCTGTGCAGCGCATGCGCATCGCGTCGGAACCCGTCCCAGCCTCGGTAAGGCCCCAAGCACCGATGTGTTCACCGCTGGCGAGTTTGGGCAGGTAACGTTGCTTTTGATCCTCATTTCCAAAGGTCAAAATGTGGTTCGTACAGAGGCTATTGTGCGCGGCCATACTGAGACCGATGGAACCACACACCGCTGCGAGTTCCTCGATGGCAGCAACGTACTCAGGGTAACCCAAACCGGTTCCACCATACTGCTCTGGCACCAGCATGCCCATGAGCCCAAGCTCCCCCATCTTTCCGAACAGCTCACGCGGAAAGTGCTGCCTCTCGTCCCAATCGAGGATGTGCTGCTCCATTTCTTGTGCAGCGAAATCTCTCACCATGCTTCTGATGGCAGAGAGTGTGTCGTTTTCCTGGAAGGTCATTTCGTCCGGGTTTTGCGCAAAGGTCGGCCAAAGCCTCCTTCATTCATGGAGGCAAGGGCAGAGATAATGTGACAACAACCCTGACTGGGCTGAATCGAGTATAGGATGGTCCAACACTTGACTCTTGGCACCCCCATGGTGGTGAACATAGCGTTCCAATACCCGCGCTGACTTTGCATTGAGCCCTGGCAATGAACGCCATTGATCCAGCGACAAGGTGTCCGCGCAGCGACAAGGCACAGCTCCCGGATCGCATGACAACAATGGCGCCAGTGCATTGGCCAAACTGTCCCAACCATCCAGCGCCTCCGTCAGCTGCCTCAATTCAGCGAAGCCACCCCACCGCCTACGTGCAGCCAAGATCCTCCCTGTAACCCATGGACCTATGCCTTTGACCGACATCAGCGCCAGGCTGTCTGCAGCATTGATTTCAAGGGGGACAACAGATTCAACCAGTGTCCTCTCTGATGGCTTGGCGCCTTTAGTCGTGACGGTGATGGGCCCCGCAGGGCGGTTCTCCCCAAGAGGGCTTCCCCCTCCTCTTCTGCGGTGGGCCGAATCGCGTTTCCCGTCTGGTTCAAATTGAAGGGACGATGCATAATGGTCAACCCATCCTTTTGGCAGCACCCGCATCCGGCGTAAAGTTTGTTCATCCCTGATGCCACCTGCCGCCATGCTGTAGCGAACGGCAGCCCTGGCTTGCTTGGGAGAAAGCCCCAAAAACACCCATCCTGCGGAATCCAACTTCCCCACCTCAATGGGGCCTTGGGCATTGCGAAACCCGGACACGCTTTCTGCGTCGTGACCGCCGTGACGTCCAGTACCGCCTCCCGCTTGTTGGGACTGCAATGGACCGGGCATGGCATCCAAAGCCCGCAACACATCGCTGACCGCCAATGGCTCCAATTCTGCAGGATGCAACACCCTCCATCCTTCAACCCATAGGCAAGCCAAAACCGCCACTCCACACCACAAGGCGCCGAGGCGTTCACTTCTTAATATGTGCATGCCCTCAGGGCAGAACGTCAGTCGAAACGCTTGATTTCACCTGACTTGACCCGATTGAGGTAATCTCCAAGATCAGCCTTTACCTCACCAGCGAGGAAGTACAATCCCAAAACGTTGGGGAAGCACATTGCAAAAATCATGGCGTCACCAAAGTCAAATACACTGCTCGCACTGATGGCACTTCCCACGACGACAAACACGCAAAAGACCGCTTTGTAGCTCAAGTCGGCTGCCTTTGTTTCACCGAAGAGATAGGTCCACGCCTTGAGCCCGTAATAGCTCCAAGAAATCATGGTAGACAAGGCAAACAAAATGACCGCCAAAGACAGGACCACCGGGAACCAAGAAATGCTCTGCTCGAAAGCGCTTGAGGTTAAGCCAATGGCATTCAAAGACCCCGACTGGGCACTCTCAAGGACCGTCGCTGCATCGAACTGACCGTAATCCGTGATGACAATCACCAATGCAGTCATGGTACAAATCACCACCGTATCAATAAACGGCTCGAGCAAGGCCACAATGCCTTCGCTCACGGGCTCGTCTGTTTTGGCCGCACTGTGCGCAATGGATGCAGAACCGATGCCTGCCTCATTTGAGAAGGCCGCACGGCGAATGCCCTGAATCAACACCCCTACCAGACCTCCATACATCGCTTCAGTATCAAAAGCACCGGAGATGATGCGGCCAAAGGCTGTGGGAACGGCTCCCAAGTTGGTCAGTATGACCCACAGTGCGCCCAAGATGTAAATGCCCACCATAAACGGCACAATCTTGTCCGTCACTTTGGCAATGGACTTGATTCCTCCCAGAATCACAATGCCCACGATGACCGCCATGACAACGCCAAAAATCCAACCTTGACCGTAGAACATGCTCGTCTCACCGCCCGTCACTGAAATCAGCTGCTGGGTCGCTTGGTTGATCTGAACCATGTTGCCACCGCCAAATGATCCTCCGATGCAAGCCACAGCAAACAATGCAGCAAGGACTTTACCGAGTCCGCCCATGTTCTTCTTGGCGAGGCCGTCTCTGAGGTAATACATGGGACCTCCTGAGACCGAGCCATCTTCATTTTGCCGGCGGTACTTGAGTCCGAGTGTGCACTCGATGAACTTGCTGCTCATGCCAAACAACCCCGCTATGATCATCCAAAAGGTGGCCCCGGGACCGCCCAGCGACACCGCCACTGCAACACCGGCGATGTTTCCCACCCCAACGGTACCACTTAGGGCGGCTGTCAGTGCTTGAAAGTGCGACACCTCACCCTGGTGATTGGGGTCGTCATACTTGCCCCGCACGACATCAAGGGCGTGCTTGAATGCACGGATGTTGATGAACTTGAAATAGACTGTAAAGAAGAGGGCGCCGACGAACAGCCAGATGAGAACAAAGGGAACCGTGAATCCTGCGATGTCTACCGTCCAAAAAATGACAGAGGTGATGGCCTCTGTGACAGGCCCCATCACTTTATTGATGGCATCGTCAACTGAAGCTGCTGATGCTGTGAAAGGGAACATAAAAGGGGCGCACAGCGCAAGGCTGGCGGCAATAAGGCGTTTCATGAAGTCGTGC
>Ga0206130_10000885_pt1 | contig 46795 bp, 45 predicted proteins | sample Helgoland_Spring_9_FD_148637 | JGI IMG/M metagenome (GOLD analysis project Ga0206130, IMG submission 148637) | Pelagic subsurface seawater microbial communities from Kabeltonne, Helgoland, North Sea - Helgoland_Spring_Bloom_20160512_1 | ecosystem: Environmental > Aquatic > Marine > Epipelagic ...
ATGGCATCTTGACGCCAAACGAGGCCTATGCGCGCAAAACAGCACCAATGAGATTAGCAGCCTAAAATGAAACCCTGATCTACCTTAAACGGGCTGCAAAGTGGTCGAACAAACAAGACCACCTCTCAACCTCGTTCCCTCTTGGCCAACCAATAAATTTGCGAGCCGCATATCGGCATGGATCAGGTTAAAGCGCTCTGAGGGCTTGCCAAAGGCCGCCAGGCGGGCGCAGACAGTCTTTTCAACCTCTTCCAGAACCTCGGCAATGTCACGATCGACCAAAGGCGCATCGCGCCAGTTGCCCCATGTTGCTGCCGGTCCAAAGACCGCTTCGGCATCCCATGTCAGCCGTTCGAAATATGTGGGTTTCGCCCAACTGATCGCGTGGTCATGGCAGCGCGCAGCAATAGCCCCCAATGCATGGAAGCCATACGTCATATCCAAACTTTCGTCTGGGACGTTGCCCTCCACGAAGTGAAACAGCACCATAAAACGCCCATCAATCAGTGCGTCCGTTTTCCCAAACTGGATCGCACAGCTATTACGGCCAAGGTAATACTCCGGCGTCCTGATCACCTTTTCGCGCCCCAAAGCTTCTAGCCAAGCAAGCTCACTTTCGATGGCGCGCAATGTGTGATAGTTTTTTCGGTGGATGCGTAGAATTGCCTTATAGCCCTGAGATGCCTCGACCAGATAGGTTGTGTTTTCCGTGATATTGATCAACCTTAAGACCGCATCCTCGGGCACATCCCAAAACGACAATGACTGCTCGGCCAGCTTTTGCAAATAGCCCAGTAAAGTCTGTAAAGGCAGATCAACAGTTGACATTTGTTGTTCCCCTTTCGGACCGCCCACGGTTAATGCCTTCTTGGGTGCTTTTCCAAACCAATTTTGGTTTAATGACGATAGGCCTGTTGCAACGCCATGCCAATCACCATTACCGCATGTGTAAGACCTGCCATATAATCTTTTGCAATGGCATGCTACTGTTTTGGGATGTCTGAGGTTTTCCCCTACCCAGCATATGACCACTGCTCTTAGATCCCCCAAAACTGTCAAACAAGAGTTCTGTCTTTGCCGCGACTCCGCTTTGCCTCGGGCCAGCATTATTAATATTTATTACGCTGATAAATCGTCAAAAAACTCATATAGGCCAGACGCATTTTTAGACGCACTAATAATCATCTGCTTGCAAGCGGCGCGCAAAAGCGCAAGCAGCATCGGTTGGCAACCACCACACAGAGACCCAGCTTACAAACTCAGGCCAACAATGGATTCCCAGCCTTAAAAGAAAAATACCTAAACACTTTTTGAACCAGGTTTTTTGCCAAGTCACATGAAATTGTCTGCCTTACCATCAAGAATTTTGCTTTTCGAAAAAGTCATATACACCGCGCCAAAGGTTATGAGATTCACCATTACATTATCAATTTTGCGGGTTTTAGATCAATTAATTTGAAAGGCATAAATGGACAGATCAAATTCACACCCAATCAACTTTGGTTATCCAGCTTCTGATTGACAGAAAATTAGATGGGTAACAGCACTCCTTACAACCTTGATGTAAAGGATAAAGACGCGCAGTAGAAGGATCAAAATACCCTTCAACCTGAAATGATAAGGCAGATACATCTCTATCCGTGGAGGAAACCCCTGATCATGCTTAACTCGCTCATAAAAGTTGATTTATACACGACACCGGTCTATCGGTATAGGTAATCAAAAGATCATAAAGAGCTGTTTCATGCAAAACCGATCCTGTGTACTTTTTGCTATCTTACTCTGCCTTACCGCCAGCATGAGCTGGGGTGCAGAAACTGAGGTGGATGAGACCGATCTGGTCCCAAGAATGGATATTCTTTACAAAAAATTCTCGACCGAAGCCTTCACTGGCTTCGTAGTGAAATATTACGATGACGGTCAGATGAAAACCAAATCCGAATATAAAGATGGTCTCGAGGTTAAGGTTTACGAACAGTATTATGAAAATGGTCAAGCAGAATTTACAGGCACGTTAAAAGATGGGCTACGCGATGGCTTATGGGAATTCAATTATGAAAACGGGCAACTTCTGCGGAAAGTAGTTTACAAAAAAAATGAGTGGGAAGGCCTGGTTGAAACCTATAGAGAAACGGGTCAGCTGCTGAGTAAAGGCGATTACAAAGCCGGCAAAGAAAATGGCGTGTGGGAATATTATAAAGAAAGCAATGATCTCGAATATCGAGCGCACTATACCATTGGCGTTAAAGATGGCCTGTGGGAACAATACCACGATAATGGTCAGCTCAGAATGCTCGGCAATTGGAAAGCCGGTAACATGGACGGCGTGTGGAATTATTACCATGAGAATGGCCAATTAAAACGCACGGTGGGTTGGATAGATGGCAAACAAGACGGTCCAGAAGAATCCTATTTTGAAAATGGGCAGCTAAATTTTAAAGTGGCTTGGCAAAACGATGATAAAGAAGGTTTAGAGGAAGTTTATTACCAAAACGGCGATGTAAAATATAAAGTGGCCTATGAGGCTGGGAAAAAATATGGCCCGGAAGTGTCCTATTATCAAAATGGGAAAATCAACATGAAATTATCATGGATAGAGGATCACAAAGACGGGATATCCGAAGAGTATTACGAAAACGGACAACTAAAAATCCGAGAGGTCTGGGCAAATCAAGTTAAAAATGGCCTTGAAGAAATCTATTACGCGAGTGGACAACTTCAGCACCGGGTTACTTGGAAAGAAGGCTATAAAAACGGAACTGAGGAAAAGTTTTATGCCAACGGGCAACCAAAGTTAACGGGGACATGGGCGCTGAAAACTAAAAACGGGCCCTGGGCTGAATTTCGTGAGAACGGTCAACTGGTGCTCACTGGCGTGTATCGCGGGGGGCAAAAAGACGGTCGGTGGAAAGAGTATTATCAAAACAGTCAATTGAAAAACAATTCCATGTTCGACAAAGGTAAAAAACAGGGGCTTTTTCTAGCCTATTACCGCAATGGAAAATTATCGATGAAAGGCAATTATACGGCTGACAAACGCAGCGGAAAATGGGAATTTCACCGCGAAAGTGGCACATTTGACCGGGTGGAAATATTCGAAGACAGCTAAGGTTATTGTACAACAAATCAAACTCATGGCCCAGAACCTGAGGTAATGTTTGGCTTGGTTGTATTTTTTGTGCAGAGTGAACGCGGCCATTGAGGTTGACTTCCAAAACCCGGACACGGATGACGGTCCGCAGTGTGGCCTGCCGTCACTTAACCAGCCATAAATAGCAGTCTGCATTTCGGTTTTTGGAGTAATTCATGTCCCACGGCGAATTCACCGCAAACTCATGCCGGCGGATCACAATCAGTTTGAACAGTCCCGGACTTCGGTGTGCCAAACGGATTCTGTCACCGCCTGTGATGGCGTCGACGGTTCACGTCACAACTTCACATTTGCCAGACCCTGGACAATTTGGAAAACTGTCGTCCAACCTGTCAGCCTTGGAAAACACTATCAGACCGAGCGAGCGTCTTGATGGTATGCGCATCTCCTTTTCTCAAGCCACACACCAAAAGTCGCGCCGATGGGTTCTCTCATCAACGGTCAGGCCCGCAGTGGAACGAAAGACAGAAACTGACAGACACTTTTCAGCAGGTTTCGGGAAACCTTGATTATGACGGCAACCGTTGATTCCTATTCTTCAGCCCTACAATCGTAGTAGAACAGACCAATTTAGCTGCCGTGATGTCAGCGTAGTTCAGGCAAGAAACACGTTTCTAAATGGCTGGGAATAAGCCGTCAGACAGCGCCTAATATGGCATTGGATGCGCTTTGTGGACTTGATCAAGCTCGGTGATACATTCATCGCTCAAGTCAACGTCAACTGCTCCCAAGGCGTGGTCTAATTGTGCCAAACGAGTTGCGCCAAAAATTGCCGACGCCATGAAAATCCGCGTGCGACACCACGCCAATGCCATGTGCACCGGATCTACCTGATATTTACGGGCAAGCGCCAGATAGGCATCGACAGCCAATACGGAGTTGGGCGACATACGTCCCGACAAATCCGAATTCAACGACAGCCGCGATCCCTCTGGAACCGCCCCGTTTTGGTATTTTCCACTCAGCAAGCCTGTTGCCAGCGGTGAATAGGCAATCAATCCAACCTCTTCGTTCACGCTGAGTTCAGCCAGGTCGGTATCATAGAGCCGGCACATCAAAGAGTATTCATTCTGCATTGATACGACCCTTGGCCAGCTACGATCTTCGGACATTCTGAGCCATTGCGCGGTACCCCAAGCGCTGTCATTTGACAGTCCAAAATGCCGGATATTCCCCTTGTCCACCTGTTTTTGCAGCGCTTCAAGCGCGTCTTCGATGTGCGCGAGCGTATCTGACTTATTCTGCGAGGATGGATCAAAGGTCCAGTTTTTACGAAACATATATGAGCCGCGGTTCGGCCAATGGAACTGATACAAATCAATATAGTCGGTCTGCAAGCGCCGCAACGAGCCTTCAATCGTTTCGGGAATGGTCTGCGACGAAATCGGCGCGCCATTACGAATAGATTGCAGACCTTCGCCAGAGTGTTTCGTGGCCAATATCATATCGCCACGCCGGTCCGCATTTTTGCAAAGCCAAGCACCGATAATCTCTTCAGTGCGCCCCATAGTTTCGGCTTTTATAGGATTGACCGGATACATCTCTGCGGTATCGACAAAATTTATCCCCCCCTCAAGCGCCATATCAATCTGGGCATGCGCCTCTTGCTCTGAGGTTTGTGTCCCAAACGTCATTGTCCCCAAACACAGTTCGCTCACCATCAGGCCACTGCGGCCCAGAGGATTCATTCTCATCTGCTCTCTCCTATTAGATCGGCCCCATTAGACCGATCCATTTGGAGCGGCGACCAGTTTTCTCAGGTCCGAGGTCGTAACTGTTTTCGAATCGCGTGGAAAGCATAATGGATAATCTTGGCTTCAACAGCAAATTCATCAGATTAATTGAATAATATTCTGGCAATTTTGAGCAATAGATTTGAGGCTGTGAACTCAGCATCATTCGATGCGAATCGTGAACCTAATTTCGAAAGGAAACAGCATGGCATCTGTAGTGATCGTCGGAGCGGGCCCCGGGTTAAGCGGCGCCCTCGCCCGCCTCTGTGCTCGAAATGGTATGGCTGTGGCGCTGGCGGCCCGCAATATTAACAAACTTAAGACAATTGCTGCCGAAACTGACGCCAGCCTGCATCAATGCGATGCCAGTGACGCCAATCAAGTGGCGGGTTTATTTGCGGATCTCGACAACACGATCGGGACAGCTGACATGGTGGTCTATAACCCTTCGGCGCGGGTGCCGGGACCAATACAAGACTTGGACCCGCACAGCACCAAACAAGCGCTCAATACCACCTGTTACGGCGCATTTTTGGTGGCGCAACAGGCTGCCAAACGGATGCGGCAACAGGGCCACGGCAGCATACTGTTTACCGGTGCATCCGCGGGGGTAAAGGGCTTTGCAAATTCATCGGTATTCGCGATGGGAAAGTTTGGCCTGCGCGGATTGGCACAAGCTCTGGCCCGCGAGTTGCATCCACAAAACATCCATATCGGGCATTTTGTGATCGATGGTGGTATCCGTGCAGAGCACCGAGCCGAACGGCAAGATGACGGCAACGACAGCATGCTTGATCCCGATGCAATCGCTGAAAGCTATCTGCAGTTTCACCGCCAACACCGCAGTGCGTGGGCATGGGAAATAGAATTGCGACCGTGGGTCGAGCGGTTTTAACAGCAGGACAAACCGCGCGGGGTCAAACAGCAACAACCCAGCATTTAGATCATGATTATAGATTTAAGCGCACAACTCGAACGCCACCTAAGCTCGCTGCTAGAAAAAACCTAGTTGTTGGAATCTCCGATATAGACAAATCTGGCAAGTCGCGGCTTGACTGTCGCAGTGATCATCTGGATGGTTTTCTGCACCCAAAGGAAAGACGCCACGAGAATAAAAATCAAAGCAAAGGCTGTTTTAATATAAATTTCAACTTTGCATGTTTAGTTGAACGGGGTCTTACACAGCTTAAGAAACGTTGGAATTCCGATCCAATATTCCCGTGATAAAACTGGAAACCGGCCAAATTTCGATCAGCATTTCACAGTCTCAGGACCAAGAATTTTGTGAGTCGAAGGTGTCTTTTTGTTTCGAAAAGAATTACAGGATGAGCTTGATGCTAAGATTTGGCTGCAGATCGAATTTGAAGATGTTATAATTTGAATTTTGGCGCACGCGGAACAAAAGATACGCAGTTTCAAATGCAATCCAAACGCGCTTTGAACAGCGATTTTTTTCGGGTCAGTTAATGCACTTTGATCACGATGACCCAACTGGGTTTGCCAACCTGATCATTTGAAATACGAAGCAGAGGCCAGTTGATAATCTGCGAGGACCATCACCACCTGAGAGCCGCTGGGTTGGTCTTGCGGTTAATACAGCCGAAAACTGGCAGTACGGGGGACGTCAAGCACAGCTGAAATCGCGTAAAAAATATATACCAAATCTCACAAGAATCGTTTAGAACAAAAAGTGAACAGATGGAGTGATTAGCATGTTGAAACCGTTATCGCATAGCTTACAAAACAGCTTACCACACAGCGTATTACAAAGCGCATCACATCGACAATCACAACGCGCACAACCGGCCTTAAACGTCTTTCAAGACATTGCCCTGCAACACGCACGGGTGCATGAATGCTGCGGGCAGGCGCGCGTATTCTTTGCCATGTTGGTGGCCGCAAAAGTCAACGGACCTGTGTTTTGGATTGCCCCCAAATGGCAGCGGGATCACCTAAATCCAGACGGGATGCACCCCTGCGTCAAACCCCAAAACTTTACTTTCATAAACCCCGACCGGCCCGAAGATACCCTGTGGGTGATGGAAGAGGCACTGCGCTGTGGCGCCGTTCCCTTGGTGGTGGCCGATCTGCCAACACCACCCAGCCTAACCGCAGTGCGACGGCTGCATCTGGCCGCAGAAAATAACACCGGACAAAACACAAACGCCCCTTTGGGGCTGCTTTTAACGCATGGTGAAGGCGGCGCACCGGGGGTGGAAAGCCGCTGGCATATGACCCCTGCACATAGTCCTACAGCACAATGCTGGCACTTGACACGCACCCGGGCGCGCACCGCACCCGTCAAACAGTGGCTGGTCGCAAAAACCAGAACCGGTCTAAAAACACAGCCCCACCCTATGCCCGCCGACCCAGGCAATAAAAACCGCCACGACCACACCTAAAACGACACCACCCTGTCAAAAACTGCTCTAAGACAACAAAACATGCTGCTACGTTGAAAACAATATGCGCATTTTATTATCGCTTACCGCCCTTTTGTTATCCGTAATCTTGCTACAGCTCTCTTCTGGCGGGCTTGGATCGCTCGATGCGCTGTCGGGGTTTGAGCTGAATTTCACCACCGCGCAAATTGGTCTTTTGGGGTCGGCCCATTTTGTCGGGTTTTTCATCGGTTGCTGATGGGCCCCCGCCTCTTGGGAGCAGCGGGGCATGCGCGAGCTTTCGCCGCCTTTACAGCCACTGGTGCCATCGGCCTGCTGGCGCATATGCTGATCGTCGACCCCACCGCTTGGGCAGTGGTGCGGGTTGCGACAGGTCCATGCGTGGCCGGGTGCTATACTGTGATTGAGGCCTGGTTACAGGCCAAAGTGACCAACCAGACCCGCGGGGCGGACCATGGGCGCTTATCGGGCCGTTGATATGGCGGCATCGCTGGCCTCACAGTTGATGATCAGCGTGCTGACACCGGTCAGCTCAGTGTCATATCACATTCTGGCACTGCTGTGCTGCGCCGCACTCATACCGCTGGCGTTGACCAGATCCCCCCCCCGAAACCCCCAAAGCGCCACGCCTGCAACTGATGTTGGCCGTGCGCAATTCCCCACTCGCAGCAGCAGGGGTGGTTGTTGCGGCCCTATCGGGGGCCTCATTCCGAATGGTTGGCCCCATCTATGGCGCTGCGGTTGGCCTTCAAATTGACCAGATCGCCTATTTTCTAGCTGCCTTTGTTCTTGGCGGTGCGCTGGCCCAGATCCCTGCTGGTTGGCTGGCCAATAAATATAATCGCCGAAAAGCGCTGATATGGCTCTCGGTTGCGGCGGTAATGAGCGGCCTTGCCAGCATTTTCATCGAAAGCTACAGCCCCACGGCCATCTTCCTGACAGCATTAATTTTTGGCATAACAACATTTCCAATATTTTCAGTGGCCTCTGCCCATGCCCATGATTTTGTCCAGAGCAATGAACGGGTCGAACTGTCTGCCGCCTTGATGTTTTATTACGCTCTCGGCGCAATTGTCACGCCGTTGCTGGCGTTGTTTATGATGATTGCATCCGGTCATGTTTTGCAAATTATTTTTGGGCTCAGTCGGATGCGCGTGCGCCCCCCCCCGCACCGAACGCACGCCCTATATCTATGCGCCACGCACCTCGTTTTTCATTGGAAGATTGCTTGAGCGAATGCGCGACAAACTCTAGTACCCGCCGCCCGCATCCGCTAAAGAGTATAAACGCAGGCAAAAGGCACAACTTTCATGACCAGACATCTGATCACTTCGGCGATCCCCTACATTAACGGTATCAAGCATTTAGGCAATCTGGTTGGCAGCCAACTGCCTGCCGATCTGTTTGCCCGCTATCAGCGTGCCCGCGGCAACGAAGTAATGTTCCTTTGCGCCACCGACGAACATGGCACACCGGCCGAACTGGCGGCGGCAAAAACCGGCCAACCCGTTGCCGAGTACTGCACCGCTATGCATGCCACACAAGAAAAGATCGCGCAGGGCTTTCGCCTGTCGTTTGATCACTTTGGGCGTTCATCCAGCCCTCAGAACCATGAGTTGACCCAGCATTTTGCCGGTCGGTTGGCCGCGGCCGGGCTGATCAAAGACGTGACCGAACAACAGGTCTATTCCAACGCTGACGGCCGATTTTTGCCAGATCGCTATATTGAGGGAACCTGCCCTGAATGTGGGTATGACAAGGCCCGCGGCGACCAATGTGAAAACTGCACCAAACAGCTCAACCCAACTGATCTTTTACAGCCACGCAGTGCAATCTCAGGCTCCACTGACCTCGAGGTGCGCGACACGACGCATCTGTACCTGATGCAAAGCCAGATGCGCAACCAACTGAGCGAATGGATCGACGGTAAAACTGATTGGCCAATCCTGACCACCTCGATCGCCAAAAAATGGCTGAATGACGGTGATGGTCTGCAAGACCGCGGTATCACCCGCGATTTGTATTGGGGGATTCCCGTCAAGAAAGGCGCCGAAGACTGGCCTGGAATGGAAAATAAAGTTTTTTATGTCTGGTTCGACGCGCCGATCGAATACATCGCCTGCGCTGGTGAATGGGCCGAGGCCAATGGAAAATCTGCTGCAGATTGGCAACGCTGGTGGCGCAAAGATCACGGTGCGGATGACGTGCGGTATACCCAGTTCATGGGCAAGGACAATGTGCCGTTTCACACATTGAGTTTTCCCGCGACAATTCTAGGCTCTGGCGAGGATTGGAAGCTGGTTGATTACATCAAATCGTTCAATTATTTAAATTATGACGGTGGCCAGTTCAGTACCTCTCAAGGGCGCGGCATTTTCATGGATCAGGCGCTGGAAATTCTACCTGCAGACTATTGGCGGTGGTGGCTTCTCAGCCATGCGCCAGAAAGTTCAGACAGTGAATTCACATGGGAAAATTTCCAAGCCAATACAAATAAAGATCTGGCAGATGTGCTGGGAAATTTCGTCTCGCGGGTGACAAAATTCTGCCGCTCGAAATTCGGCGAGGCCCTGCCAGAAGGCGGCGCCTGGGGGGAACAGGAAACTGCTCTAATCTCTGAGCTCACCAGCCGGATCCGAACCTATGAAGGCTGTATGGGCGCGATCGAAGTGCGCAAATCCGCCGCGGAGCTGCGGGCAATCTGGGTTGCGGGGAATGAATACCTGCAATCTGCTGCACCGTGGTCAACCTTCAAACAAGACCCTGAAACTGCGGCGATGCAAGTCCGGCTGGCTCTGAACCTTATACGGCTTTACGCAGTGCTGTCCGAGCCTTTCATTCCCGATGCTGCCGCCAGTTTGATGGCCACAATGCACAGCGACGACCACAGCTGGCCGCTTGATGTCAGCGCGGCACTTTCCGCCCTGCCCGCAGGCCATGCCTTTAAAGTGCCCGAGGTGACGTTTCGAAAAATCACCGATGACGAAATCGCCGATTGGCAGGTTCGGTTTTCTGGCATCCGCGACTAGCGTCAAAAGCACCCCTTCTCGCCCAGTATATTCAGACTGCAGTGACAACATAAAAAGGCCCTCCCCAAATGAAGGGCGGGCCTTTTCCATTACACAACCGCAATAAGCGCTATTCGCTTTCGAGAGCTTCTACAATCTTTTCCAGTTCGTCCTTAGTGACTGCTTTCTCTGTCACATTGGCCAGCTCAAACGCATAATCGACCACTTTGTCTTCAAAGATTGGCGCACGCATCTGTTGCTGCATCTGCTCATTGCTCTGCACAAACTCCATAAACTGACGCTCTTCGCCCGGGTACTGACGGGCTTGTGCCATCACCGCTTGCTGCATTTCAGCATCGCTGACCTGCACTTCCGCGCGCTGGCCCATTTCAGCCAACAAAAGACCCAAACGCACCCGGCGCTCCGCCAGATCTCTATGCTCTTGCGTGGTTTCAACTGGATCGTGATCATGGCCCTGCACGTCAGGGTTTTCTTCATGCCACAGTTGGTGCGCAATCTGGCCTGCTTCGGTTTCAACCATGGAGGGTGGCAACTCGAATTTGACCTTGTCATCCAGCGCATCAAGCAAAGCCCGTTTCATCACCGCGCGCGCCGCACCTGCGTATTCGGCCTCGATGCGTTCGCCAATTTGAACCTTGAGACCGGCCAGATCTTCGGCACCGAACTTGGTGGCCAACTCGTCATTGATCTCAGCTGGAACCGGCTCTTTCACGGCTTTTACGATACAGCTAAACACAGCCTCTTTACCGGCCAGATGCGCGGCGCCATATTCTTCAGGGAAAGTGACAACCACATCTTTTTCTGCGCCAGTCTTAACGCCGATCAACTGCTCTTCGAAGCCGGGAATAAAGCTGTTGGAGCCCAGCACCAACGGATAATCTTCAGAGGCACCACCATCAAAGGCCTCACCATCAACTTTACCCAAGAAATCAAACACGATCTGATCGCCATCTTTGGCTTTGGATGTTTTTTTGCGATCTTTAAAATCCTGGGCGTTCTCAGCCAGATTGGCCAGCGCCTCATCAACCGCGGTCTCATCGGCTTTGGCCACCAGTTTTTCCAGATCAATGGCTTTTAAATCCACGTCAGGAATGGTCGGCAGAGCCTCATAGCTCATTTTGACCTCAACATCGTCGCCTTCTTTCCAGTCTTCATTGGTCATTTTAACGTCAGGCTGTTGCGCCGGACGATCACCGCTATCGGTAAAATGCTTGGACATCGCCCCGTCGATGGTTTCCTGCATCGCCTCGCCCAAAAGTCGCTGACCAAACTGCTTTTTCAACAGAGCCATTGGCACTTTGCCCTTGCGAAAGCCCTTCATCTCGACGGTGGGTTTGGCTTCGGCCAATTTGCCATTAACCGTCGCTTCAAGCTCGCTCGCCGGGAGTACGATCGTATAGCCGCGTTTGAGGCCTTCATTCAGTGTCTCGGTGACCTGCATATTCCTGTCCTTCTGTTTTATCTGGTACCAGTGAAGCGCATACAGGCCGTCAGTTGGGTCGTTGCAATACGCGTCGTCGCCCCGCTATATATAGATATAATTGGGGCTGCAACTATCTAACGAATTTCTTATGGGACGGAAGGCCAACAAAGCCGTCTCGGAGCAGATTTAAGCAAGTCTATGCGGCAGCTCGCGGGTAATTTTCAAACTGTCCCACCAAGTGATCCTTCCAGCGTGGCCATTTCCATGCCGCCGGCCATCAGATCCTGTAATTCTTCCGGGCTGATTTCACCCCGTTTGGCGGTGCCAAGCGTCTTGCCGCGATTAAGTACGGTAAAGCGGTCGCCCACGGCCAGCGCATGACGCACATTATGGGTGATAAACACCACTGCGATACCCGATTTGCGCACCTTGTCGACAGTTGCAAGCACATTGGCGGTCTGGCGGACACCCAAGGCCGAAGTCGGCTCATCCAAAATCAGAACTTTTGCACCAAAATGCACCGCACGCGCAATCGCAACGGTCTGACGCTCCCCTCCCGAAAGGGTGCCGACCGCCTGATCCGCACCGCGCAAATTTATCCCCATGCTACGCATTTTTTCCAGCGTCACCCGTTCGGCATACTCGTGATCATACAACGGCAAGCCCATAAATTTCCGGATCGGTTCATTGCCCATGAAAAAATTACGGCTGACGCTCATCAACGGGATCATTGCCAGATCTTGATACACCGTTGCAATCCCAGCCGTGATGGCATCGCGTGGATCTGCGAAATGCATAGGGTTACCCTCAAAGAAAATCTGCCCCGCAGAGGGTTCGTGAACGCCACTCATAGTTTTGATAAACGTCGATTTACCCGCGCCGTTATCCCCAAGCAGGCAGTGACATTCCCCGGCATTGACGTCAAACGACACCCCAGCCAGAGCGATCACTGATCCAAAGTGCTTTTCGATATCCACCATTTTTATTATCGGGTCCGACATCTTAGCGCTCCCCTGTAATCAAACGACGGATATAGGTGTTTAGGATCACCGCCATCAATAGTATCAAACCAAGAAACACGCGAAACAGCGAACTTTCCACCCCCGCAAAAAACAGTCCCTGCTGCACAACCCCAAAAATCAAAGCTCCAAGGGCTGCACCTATCACCGACCCGTAGCCGCCCGTCAGAAGCGCACCACCAATCACCACGGCAATAATGGCCTCAAATTCTTTCAACAAACCACGGTCAGCGCCCGCCGAGCCAAATTCCATCACCTGACATGTGGCAAAAACCGTGGCGCAAAATGCGGTAAACATGAACATCAAAATCTTGACACGGTTGACCGGCACACCGACATAGCGCGCGGCCTGCGCGTCGCCGCCTGCGGCAAAAATCCAATTGCCAAACCGGGTACGGGTCAAAAGAAAATGACCGAAAATCACCAATGCCAAGGCCCAGACGATCAGCATCGGGACACCCTCGACAATGGGCTGGCCCTTGCGACTGCCGCGCACAAAAACTTCGATCAGACCGGCCTCTCCGAGCCATTGGAAAAACCCGGTCAGAATTTTACCACCAAAGAATGGCGCAAGCCAATCACCCTCAGCCGCATCCCTGATGCCACCGATGATAGTTTTGCGCTCAAATGTCTGGGGAAAAAAGATCGTAAAACCACGCAGAATAAACAAAAAAGCCAATGTGACGATAAAACTGGGCAACCCAGTGCGCACCACGATAAAGCCGTTTAGCGCCCCGCATGAGACACAAATCACAAAGGCAAGTATAATCGCCAGCCACACAGGCCAACCGAGTGTTATGCTGAAAATAGCAATAATCATTCCGGCAAAGCCGATCATCGAACCGACTGACAGATCAAATTCACCGGCAATCATCAACAGACACGCTCCAACGGCTATGATCATAAACTGGGCAGACACGACAGACCAGTTCAACACACCGGCCGGGCCAAACATACCGCTGTCAAATGCAGTCAACAAGAAAAACGTGAAAACCAGTAGCGTCCCACAAATACCACCCAGTTCCGGGCGGATCAGAGCTTTGCGCCAAGTTGACATCGATTTGATACGTTCATCACTGTCATTTGACGGTATCGACTCTGACATAAAAAACTCCAGAAATTTTGGTAAAATTCAAAAGGAAAGGCGCCCGTCAAGCGCCCTTCCAAAGTTTGCGTTCAGCGATATTCGCCCGCAAATTTCTCAACCAGCTCAAGACCATCTTTGGTCACAAAACCTGGACCAGAGTTGATGTTATTGCCAGGCAGCACACCGTAGCGGTGATAGTTGGACAGTACAACAACCGGCAGATAAGCCTGCAGGAACGGCTGTTGGTCAATGCCCCATGCAATCACATCGGCTTTGATACCCTTCACGATTTCGGTACCCAGATCGAAGGTGCCAAAATAAATGTCGCCCGCCATACCATTTTCATCAAGTGCCAGCAGAGTAGGATCGGCAGATGTCGGCCCAAGCGTCAAGACGGCGTCCGTGTTTGGATTGGCTGAAAGATAGGCCAAAACTTTATTCTTAATCTCTGCGGGATCCTGACCAGAATCAATCATCTGATTGCCCAGATCCACACCCAGACCATCGGCAAAGCCCTGACAACGCTCGGTTGAAGACGGTGAACTAATATAGTGATTCACGCAAAGGAACGATGCAACTCCATCACCTTTGGCGCGCATACCAGCCGCGTGGCCCGCATCATATTCTGGTTGGCCCACATACATCAGCGCACCAACTTCGCGTGCTTGCGCAGGGGTGCCAGAGTTCATGATGATCACATCAACGCCACTGTCAACCGCCGCACTGATCGCGCCGCTCAGCACATCATAATCAGCCAATGTTGTAATGATGCCGTTCGGCCCAGAAGCGGCCGCTTGCTCAATGATGCGCGCCATATCAGCAAGGTCGCCGGTTGGCGGATTTCGATATTCGACTTCGACACCCATTTGATCACCCGCAAGCGCAATGCCGTTTTTGACGGTGTTCCACCAGCTGTCACTGTCAGGCGCATGACTAACGAGTACGTATTTTAAAGTGCCGTGACCACCCGCGAACGCAGTGGTTGCCATAAATGGTGCTGCGATCAACGCAGATGCCAAACCCAGTTTCTTCAAAAGTTTCATAGTTATCCTCCCAAAAAGGTTTTGATCCCTCATTAAAGGCCGGGGTTTCCCCCGAACTTCCATAACAAACGAAACCATATAGCCAATCTTTTTGCAACCGGTTGCAAAAACTTTTTTTGTTTGCATAAGCTGAAATTTACGACGTTATGATTGAACTGTTCGGCAGGGTTCGCAAATCCAGCAAGGGAAAAATATGGCTGTCACTTTAAAACAAGTTGCAAAGCGGGCTGGCGTCTCGGCATCAGCAGTCTCGCGCACCTTCACTCAAGGGGCGTCTGTCTCTGAAAAAACACGTAAAAAAGTCGAGAGCGCTGCAGCCGCAATGGGATACAGCCCAAACTTTCTCGCCCGCTCGCTCACCACGCGCAGAACAAAAATGATTGGCCTCGTCTCGAACAACTTTCACAATCCTATTTTTCTCGAAGTGTTTGATTTGTTCACCCGTGGCCTGCAGGAATGCGACCTGCGCCCGCTGCTGGTCAACCTGACAGACCAGACCGATCCTGAAGCATCAGTAAAAATGCTGCACCAATATTCGGTTGATGGTGTGATTGTGGCCTCCTCTACACTGCCCCCCTCATTTGCCAAAGCATTCCGCGATTCAAATATGCCAGTCGTGCATGCGTTTGGCCGACGTTCGTCGAACCCACAAGTGCATGTCGTGGGCATTGATAACGTAGAATGCGGCCGGATTGCCGGACGCGAACTGGCGCGTCGGGGATATAGACGCGTTGGTTTTTTAGGGGGGCCGGCTATTGCCACGTCGACCAGAGACCGGTTTGACGGATTTATCGAAGAGCTGACAAATCACCCAAAGATCGAGGTCAGCCATTCTTTTGCAACAGCCTATTCGTTTGATGCGGGCCGAAGTGAGATGTGTCGCCTGCTGGCGCAAATGACTCCCTGCGAAGCGTATTTTTGCGGTGACGATGTCCTGTCGATCGGGGCCTTATCGGCGATCAGCTCTGCGGGCTTGTCTGTTCCTGACGATATCGGCTTGATCGGATTGAACGATATGGAAATGGCGGGCTGGGAAAACATCGCGCTGACCACCATTCACCAGCCCATCGCCAAGATCGTTGGCTCGGCGATTGAGCTTATTCTCGCGACCCTCGAACAGCCCGACCGACCGCCAGAGGCGCGGCTGTTTCCTTGCCACGTTGTTGACCGTAATACACTGCGCCCCACGGTTTGACCCTGCCGCATCGCGCGGTTTGATCCCGCAAGAACCCGCAGAGCAAGCTCCGTCAACGAAACATAGGCGGCCTTGCGTCAACCCAGACGCCATCTGCTTTGGCAGACGACGTCGCCTGATGTACCGCCGCCATTGAGCGCAACCCGTCTTCGGCTGTCGGATACCAGGCCGCCGCAGGGTCAGCGGCGCGACCAGCTTTTCGCGCTGCAATATTCTCGGCGAGGTCACTGTAGATATTGGCAAAGGCCAAGGGCATCCCCTCGGCATGGCCCACTGTTACACGCGAGGCGCGATCGCCTTCAGGCGACAGGTTGCCCTCTCCGCGTTCGATGATTTCAACCCGCCCGTGCAGGGGTTTATAATACAGCTGGTTGGGCTGTTCCTGCGCCCAGCGCAGCCCACCCGTTTCACCAAAAACCTGCATGCTCAGCCCATGTTGTCGGCCCAGCGCCACAGACGAGGTCCACAACCGCACTGTTGCGCCCCCCTGCATCCGGACATTAACCATAGCGTCGTCTTCCAGAATGCGACTTTCCATCGTCGAGACGAAATCTGCTGAAAGCCGCTCGGCTTCTTGTCCAGCAATGAAGCTGGCCATATGCAGCGCATGAATGCCACAATCAGCAAATTGCGCAGACACGCCAGCCTGCGCGGGGTCATAGCGCCACCGCACCCGCGGGTTATCAGCATCAGCGGCGTCAGCATGATGACCATGAGAAAACTCCGCTTTGATCAAACGAATTTTACCCAGATCGCCACGCGCCACCATCGCCTTCATATGGCGCACCAGCGCATAGCCAGTATAGCCATAGTTAACCGCGCAGATCTGCCCTGTCGCGTGGGCAATTTTGACAATTTCCTCACCCTCTTCGACCGTCATGGTCATCGGCTTTTCGCACAAGACATGAAAGCCGCCTTGCAAAAACGCTTTGGTAATCTCGAAATGAGTATTGTTGGGGGTCGCTACCGTCACCAAATCCACGCGGTCGCTGCGGTTGGCTTCGCCAGCCAACATTTCACGCCAGTCCCCATAGGCGCGGTCCGCCACGATGCCCAGGCTTTGCGCATAAGCACGCCCCGCCTCTGGGTTGTGATCCAAAGCTCCTGCCACAAAAGAAAATGCGCCATCAAGCCCGGCACCCAGCCGGTGCGCAGGACCGATCTGGCTGCCGTCACCGCCACCAACCATTCCCCACTTTAAACGTGCCATATATCGCTCCTTAAAAACCGATAGACTGTAGATATGTGCGGTTCAGGCGGGCATCATCGACCGGCCTGACATCAAGGGTCGGATCGCAGTCCTGCTCGACAGTACACCAGCCTTGAAACTCATTGTCCAGCAACAGCTGGCGCGCGGCAGAAAAATCGACGTCGCCATCCCCCAGATTACAAAAAATGCCCTGTCCGCAGGCATCATAAAACCCGGTGCGTTTGGCAATCACATCAGCCTTCACTTTCGGGTCAATATCTTTGAAATGCAGATAGCTGATACGGCTGATCCATTTTTCCATGAAAGCAATCGGATCAAAACCGGCATAGGAATGATGTCCGGTATCGAAACAAATCTGCAGCAGATCTTCAGGAATTTCACCCAGCAAACGCTCCAATTCAGGCTCAAAGTCCATGAAACCTGCGGCATGGGCATGAATGCCCACCGTCAACCCATGATCGACGCCCATTTTGCAAATTTCCCGAAAGCGGGTGACATAGGCAGCCCATTCAGCCGCGTCCATTTGTTTGGCTTCAAGCGCACGTCCCGCTGTGGGCGCGCGGCGCGGCGAAATGCTGTCGATCAGCACTAGATGCTGAGCACCATGCGCCACCAGCGCCTCGCAGGTGCGCTTGGATCCATCCAGCACATCGTCCCATTGCGCGGGATCATGAAAAGCACGAAACACCACACCGCCAATCATCTCAAGCCCGTTTTCGGCAAAGGCATCAGAGACGTGAACGGGGTCTTCCGGCATAAACCCAACCGGGCCCAATTCGATCCCCGTATAGCCAGCTTCAGCGCATTGTTTAAGGACAGTTTTCCAGTCTGGGTTGCGCGGATCATTCGCGAATTCGACCCCCCAAGAACAGGGCGCATTACCAATTCTGATACTCATAAGCCTGAGCCTTTCTGCATTATCTAACTTCGACAGAAGTCCATGATTTTGAATGTGATGATGCACGTGCGGCCGCAATGATATCGGCGACGGCAAGACCGTCGGCAAAGGTCGGCCAGACCGGCATGCCGGTTTCGATTGCCTGCAGAAAATCGCGTGCCTCGATGATAATCTGGTCTTGATACCCGGTGCCATGCCCGGGCCCCTGACAGAAAGCCGCATAGTTAGGATGCGCAGGCCCAGTCAGAATTTTGGTAAAGCCCCGCTCCGCTTCGGCCCCCTCAGACCGGTACAGCCACACCGCGTTCTGATCCTCTTGATCAAAACGGATCGCGCCTTTCGAGCCGTGGATTTCATAGGCATAGCCCATCTTGCGCCCCGTTGCGACGCGGCTGAAAAACATATGCCCCATCGCGCCATTGGCAAAGCGGCACATCATTTGTGCTTGGTCATCATTGCTCACCTCACCGCCGGGGCGGCTTTTATAGACGGTTTCGATGACAGCGCTCACCTCGATAACCGGCCCCAACAGCGCCAGCGCGCAATTCACCATATGCGGTGCGAGATCACCAATGGTGCCATTGGCATCGCCCTCAGTACGCCAATTGGCGGGGGTGGCTGGATCGCCCAGAAAATCCTCAGTGTGTTCCCCCCGAAACCAGATCACTTCGCCAATCGCGCCCTCGGCGAGCAACTGCGCAACGTATTGGCTGGCCGGGGTGCGGATATAGTTAAAGCCAACCATATTCGGTTGTTTGGATGCGGCGGCCAGAGCGACCAACTCACGGCTCTCGGCAAGCGAAGCGCCCATAGGTTTTTCACAAAAGACCGGCTTGCCCAACGCAAAGGCAAGACGCGCTATTTCAAGGTGGGTGTCTTGCGGTGAGGCAATGATAACCGCCTCAACCTTGCGGTCGTGCACTAGATCGCGCCAATCCGTCGCCGCCCGAGCAAACCCATAGGCTTTTCGATAGCGTTCGGCCGAATCAAACGATGCGGCCGAAACAACCTCGAGCACAGGTCGCAGGCCAGTTTCAAAAACGGCGCCAACCGCTGCCATGGCAACCGCGTGGGCCTTGCCCATATACCCGCCGCCAACAATTCCAATGCCAATGTTCGACATAGCATTTCCCCTACGAAAAACCGATTGCAACCGGTTGCAAAGTTTGTATCTTGAAAGCCAATAAAAGGTCAACGCGCAATCGCTGCGCAGGTGTACCTTGGCCTCATACGGAGGGACGTTAGCAATGTCCGGCAGCACTCTGCGACTGACAACAGCGCAAGCGATTATAAAGTATCTGACGAATCAATTTATAATGATTGATGGCGAAAAGACGCGCATTTGCGGCGGTGGCTTTGGCATTTTCGGACATGGTAACGTCAGCTGCCTCGGTGAGGCGCTTTACAATGCACAAGATGTGTTGCCACTCTATCGAGGTCAAAACGAGCAATCAATGGGCTTTGCTGCGGCCGGATACGCCAAATACCACCTGCGGCGCCGGTTTATGTTTTGCACCGCCTCAGCCGGTCCAGGCACCGCAAACCTGCTAACCTCGGCGGGGCTGGCGCACGCCAACCGGTTGCCAATGCTGATGCTGTGCGGCGACACGTTTTTGACCCGCCTGCCTGATCCTGTCTTGCAACAATTAGAGCATTTCGGCGATCCCACCTTGGGGATCAATGATGCCTTCAAGGCGGTCACCCGCTATTGGGACCGCATCACCCATCCAGCGCAGGTGATCCAGTCGTTGCCTGCGGCGCTGGCTACGATGCTGGATCCGGCCGATTGTGGCCCAACTTTTATCGCGCTGCCACAGGACGTACAAGGTTGGAGCTACGACTATCCCACTGCATTTTTTACAGAGCGCGTCCACCGCATCCGTCGCCAAACCCCCGACACCGTCGAGATCAACGACGCAGCCAGTCTGCTTGCGTCGGCCAAACGGCCGCTGATCATCGCAGGTGGTGGAGTGCAATATTCAGGGGCGATCAATGAATTGACCTCTTTTGCCGAAACTCTCAACATACCCGTGGTTGAAACCATTGCCGGACGCGCCAACATGCTGGCAACGCATCCGCTCAACATCGGACCGGTCGGCGTCACCGGATCCGACAGTGCAAACTGGGCCGCAGAGCGCGCCGACGTAATCTTGTCTGTGGGCTCCCGGTTGCAGGATTTCACCACCGGATCATGGACCGCATTTTCCCATGACGCACAATTCATCTCATTGAATTCGGCGCGCCACGATGCCGCCAAACACCGGTCAATGCCAGTCGTTGGCGACGCAAAACTGGGCCTCGCCGCGCTGCAAAGCTCGCTGGGTCAGCGGTGCGCTGATCCGGCATGGACCAAAGAGGCACAGGCCCAGCGCCAAATCTGGGATCACACCGTCGCAGAAACGGTGCGCGCAGGCGACAACCGGCCCAATTCCTATGCGCAGGCGATCGGGGTCGTCAACGCTCTGGTCGCGGATCACGACCGCGTGGTCGCTGCAGCAGGCGGACTGCCCGCCGAGCTCACCGCCAATTGGCGCACCTTGAAAACCGGCACCGTCGATGTCGAGTTTGGATTTTCATGCATGGGCTATGAAATTGCCGGCGCTTGGGGCGCACGGATTGCACAATCAGAAAAAGAACCCGAGGCAGACACCATTAGCTTTGTCGGTGACGGGTCTTATCTGATGTTGAACTCTGATATCTACTCGTCGGTTCTGACCGGTAAAAAGCTGATTATTGTAGTGCTCGACAATGGCGGGTTTGCGGTGATCAACAAATTGCAAAACAATACCGGAAACGAGAGCTTTAATAATCTGATCAAAGACTGCCCCACGGTCTCTGAACCCTTTGCTGTTGATTTCGAGGCGCATGCAAAATCCATGGGCGCACTGGCCGAAACCGTGCAAAACCCCGCAGGGCTGGGCGCTGCTTTTAAACGCGCGCAAAGCGCAGATCAAACTTCGGTGATTGTAATGCAGGTCGACCCGTATGTGGGTTGGACCGAAGGCGGCCATACGTGGTGGGAGATTGGCACCCCCCATGTCACTGACAGCACCAAAATACGCAACGCTCATATTGAGTGGGAATCCAGCCGCCCCAAACAGCGTCGAGGCATCTAATGACCCTATTCAACGGCATCCGCGAGAATAATTTTCTGGTCATCGGCCGCGTTGGGATCGACTTTTTCCCCGATCCACCAGGCTGCAAAACCGAAGACGCAACCACCATGTCCGTGGGCATGGGCGGATCATCAGCCAATATCGCTGCCGGGATTGTCAAGTTGGGCGGGCAAGCCGCACTTGTCACCTCTGTCTCAGATGATTCCGTCGGTCGCTATTGCCTGAACCAATTGCGTCATTACGGCATCGGCTCACACTATGTGAAAAACGTCGGAGGCGAGGCACGCAATTCTCTGGCGGTGTATGAAAGCCGGGTCGATGATCACCAATCGGTGATTTACCGCAATGGGGCCGCCGATTTCGAGATGACCGTCGCCGATGTCGAAGCCGTTGAGTACAGCGCCTATGGCGCCCTAATTACCGCCGGCACCGTGTTTGCCGCCGAACCGTCGCGCAGCGCCGCGTTCCGAGCCTTTGAGTTGGCCCGCGCAGCCGGACTGCCGATACTGTTTGACGTCGACTACCGCCCCTATTCGTGGCCCTCAGCGCAGATTGCAGAAGAGGTCCTATCAAAGGCCGCGGCCCTTTCAGACGCCATCGTTGGAAATGACGACGAGTTCGGCTTTATGAGCGGCGACAAGGCCCGCGGGTTGCAAAAAGCCCGCGATCTGGCGCAGAACTCTGCGCAATTGGTGATTTATAAGATGGGTGAAGACGGCTCGATCACCATCACCCCCGAAACCGAGTTTCGCACCGGCATCTATCCGGTTCAAGCATTGAAACCCACCGGGGCCGGCGACAGCTTTATGGCTGGTCTAGTCTCGTCGATTGCGGCGGGCCACAGTCTGCAACAAGCCGTTTTACGCGGCTCTGCCTGTGCCTCAATCACCGTCTCGAAACCCGGTTGTGCCCCTGCTATGGCCGATAGTGACACACTGGCCACATTTTTACAAAACCACTCCGGCCCCACCAATATTTAGCAGACATCTAGAGATGAATACAAAAAGGAAAGCCGATGCATATCGCCCCGTTTGATAATGAAAATAAACCGATCGTCGATGTCGATGACGCGCTGGTACCGCTCAATTATTTTAATATCGTCAAACTGAAAGCCGGCGAGCAGTTTCGCTATGCGGTGCCGGGGTATGAGACGTGCATCGTCCCGGCCACTGGCACAATTAATGTCACCGTGGGCGGGCAGAGCTATGACGCTCTGGGCACCCGCACGACCGACGTCTGGGATGGCGAACCCGAGGGGGTTTATGTGCCGGTTGGTATGACGGCTGAGTTCACCTGCCTTACCGATGCAGCAGAGATATTTATCGCCGGCGCCAAATATGACAAGATACTAGAGCCGTTTGATGTCAGGGTGGCACAATTGGACAAGGTGCAATATGGGTCTGACGACACCAAAACTCACCGCAAGATCAAACATATCCTGGGTCAGCAACAAGCCGACAAGGTTGGTCGCCTTCTGGTCAGCGAGTTGTTTACTGTCGGACAGGGAGGCTGGTCCGGCTTTCCCAGCCACAAGCATGATACAGACCGGCTGCCCGATGAAACCCGCCATGACGAAACGTATAATTTCCGCTTTAAGCCGAATTACGGCTCGGGTGTGCAAATGCTGCAACGTGAGGATAATAAGCCCGGCGAGGCCTATCATATTATGGATGGGTCGACGATTTGTCTCGACAAAGGCTATCACCCTTGTTGCGTGCTACCGGGCTATGAAATGTACTATTTCACTATTCTGGGCGGGTTGAGCCAGCGGTCTTTGAAACAGTATTTTCAACCAACCCACGCCGCCCAATTACACACTATTCCAGGCATTATGGATATGGTGGCCAAATTTAAATGACCCTTGCAACACTCTCAGATGTACTCCAGCCAGCGCTGCGAGGTGGCTATGCTGTGGGGGGGCTTGTGACCCTTGGCTGGGAAGATATGCGCGCATATACCGAGGCCGCACAGGCGCTTGGCGCGCCACTGATCCTGCAGGCAGGTCCGTCGTGTCGCGAACATACCCCCCTGCCCGTCTTAGGGCATATGTTCAGACATCTGGCTGCAAGCGTAGATGTGCCTGTGGTTGCGCATCTGGATCATGGCTATACTTATGAAGAGTGTAAAATTGCGCTTGAGAGCGGCTTTACCTCGTTGATGTATGACGGATCACGCAAACCGCTCACTCAAAATATTGACGAGACCGCCGCAATCGCCGAAATGGCTCGTGACGCAGGTATTTCCTGCGAGGGCGAGATCGGTTTTGTCGGCTATGCCAACGGCGACAACTCGACCGGCACCGATCCCGACGAGGCCGCGCGATTTGCTCGCGATAGCGGTGTCGATGCCATGGCGATCTCTTGCGGCAATGTGCATCTGCAAGAAGACAAACAGGGCGGTCTGGATGTTGCACGCATCAAAGCGATTGAGGCGGTCACCGACCTGCCACTGGTGATCCATGGTGGCTCGGGCGTGCCGGTGGCCCAGCGTATGCAGTTGGCGGCCGAAAGCCGCATTTGCAAATTCAACATCGGCACAGAATTGCGGATGGCCTTTGGCCAGGCGCTGCGGGCGGCTGTGACCGCGGATGCCACACGGTTTGACCGGGTGCAAATTCTGCGGGAAACCGCCGATCCCGTAAAGGCGGCAGCGATGCGTGTTCTCACGGCCTTTGGGGCCCCTGATCTAAGGACTTGAAAATGCTGAATATCGGAATTCTTGGCTGTGGTCGTATCGGGCAGGTGCATGCTGCCAGTTTGGACCTGATTACCGATGCGCGGGTCGCCGCTGTGGCCGATTTCTCGCCAGAAGCCGCGCAGGCATTGGCCGCAAAATCCGGTGCCCCGGTGATGGAGGGTGATGCGCTGATCAACAACCCAGACATCGATGCTGTGGTGATTGGTACCCCCACCGACACGCATTATGAGCTGATCCAGAAAGCCGCCAAAGCAGGCAAAGCTATATTTTGCGAAAAGCCGGTCGATATGTCGGTCCAGCGTATCAAAGAATGTCAAACTGCGGTCGAACAGGCAGGCGTGACCTTTCTGACCGCGTTCAACCGGCGCTTTGACCCCAATTTTGCGGCGGTACAAAGCCGGCTGGCCGCAGGTGAGATTGGCACCGTTGAACTGCTCACTATTCTCAGCCGCGACCCCTCACCGCCCCCTCTGTCCTATATCAGGTCCTCGGGCGGGATTTTTCGCGATATGATGATCCATGATCTGGATTTGGCGCGCTTTATGTTACGCGAAGACCCTGTTTTGATCATGGCGACCGGGTCTTGTCTTGTCGATCCAGACATTGGGGCCGCTGGCGATGTTGATACTGCTGCGGTTATGCTGCAAACCGCGTCGGGAAAAATCTGTCAGATTTCCAATTCGCGACGCGCCACCTATGGCTATGACCAACGCGTAGAAGTACACGGAAGCAAGGGCATGTTGCGGGCTGACAACATCTTGGAAAGCTCTGTTGAGGTTGCGACCAAAGAAGGATTTCGCCGTGCCCCGGCGCAGCATTTTTTCCTTGAGCGTTATAGCGAGGCCTATCGCTTAGAGATGGTGCACTTCATACAAGCCGCCAAAGCCGGCGTGCAACCCAGTCCAAACATAGAAGATGGATTAAAAGCCCAGATACTTGCCGATGCCGCAGCAACCGCGCTGGCAACCGGCCAACCCCAGCGCATCGCATAACAGGAGCGGTCACAGTAATGGCTCAGTGGTACAATCAACAATCCGGAACCCTTGCCGAGTTAAAGGCCTGGACCAAACGACAGACGCAAGCAGCGCACTATCCGTGCGCCAGTGACATTCAAAACAATGTACCACTCTACGACGGGTCTGGCTTGGCAGACTACGATCGCAAGGCGTTGATGGGCGAATGGGCCGATGTTCTGCTCAACGGTCCTGGCATCATTGCGATCAAACGCGCCTTTCCAGACACGGCACCGATTGACCGTGCCACCGCAGTCTTTGAGACCATCATCACCACTGAAAAAGCCGCTGGGGCAGCCGCTGCAGACCATTTTGCCAAACCCGGTGCCAATGACCGAATTTGGAACGTGCTTGAAAAACACTGTCTGGCCGATCCCGAAGGCTTTGCCGCGTATTTTGCCAACCACGCCCTTGCTACCGTGGCCGAGGCCTGGCTGGGACCCGCCTATCAGATGACCGCACAGATGAACCGGGTCAATCCTGGTGGCACCGCCCAATCCGCCCATCGTGATTACCATCTTGGCTTTATGACAGCTGCTCAATCAGCAGCTTATCCGGCGCATGTACACGCGTTGTCTCCCACTTTAACACTGCAGGGCGCGGTGGCGCATTGCAACATGCCTCTGGAAAGCGGTCCGACGCTCTATCTGCCGTTCTCACAACATATGGAGGCGGGGTATCTGGCGTTCCCACGTCCGGAATTTCAGGAGTTTTTTCAAGAAAATCATATGCAACTGCCGCTGGAAAAGGGCGATGCAGTCTTTTTCAATCCTGCCTTGATGCATGCAGCTGGTACCAACGTGTCGAAGGACATCTACCGGATGGCAAATCTACTTCAGGTTTCTTCAGCTTTTGGTCGGGCGATGGAAACGGTGAACCGCTCTGCCATGTGTCTCGCGCTCTATCCGACACTTTTGGCCAGTGACATGGACACAGCTACCCAAGCTGCGGTTATCGCAGCGGCGGCCGAAGGCTATGCCTTTCCGACCAACCTTGACCGCGATCCACCGATTGGTGGGCTTGCCCCGGCTAGTCAGGCCGATCTGATGCATAAAGCCCTGCAAGATAGGGTAAGTGCAGAAGCGTTCTGCGAGCAGATGACCGCGCTTAGCACCCGGCGCGCCAGTTCAAATTAACCAACGGGCCACGTACTTCTCTGCTATTTGACCTCAGGCGCTATGAGCTATGAATATGAATATGAATATGAATATGTTGGAACGTTCCAGCCGTACGTCGATAGGCAAGTGACCAAGCGCCAATAATTTTAGGCGTTGCCTGCCCGGCGATCTTGCCCCCAGTTTGAGGGCACCCGTAATGATGGGATCATGCTGCCGTCTGGCCAAATATCTTTGCCCAATATACTTTTTTCTGATCCAAAAAGCGTGCTCCATCTGGGGGTGACGTCTACACCAGTACAAAGTTCTTGAAGCTGTTTCATTTCATCCAAATAATATCATAGGGATTATGGAAGCAGTGATCATATCTCGTTTGCACCTCACAGACATCGCCATAAGGTACAAACAAGTCTGGTGTGCGATTGGCCACGTTTATTTCCAAGCTGACCGCTTATAATTTAAACTATCTAGATCAGACAAAGGGTATAAGACGTCCATCGGTTCAAAAGCCAACCACAGGCAGGAAGGGTTGAAGCATGCGATCTATTCCGTGAGTCAAGCTGGCTTTATCTGCAATGTTGATCAGGACACTGCGCAACTGCTAGGACCCGGTCTCCACTGTGATGCCTGCTGACTAGGTCGTGGCTGCGACCCTCCGGTCCATCCTCCAGCACCGCCCATAATGCCGCCGCCATACGCACCAGCACTTCCCCAGCCACCAGAAATTAATTTTTCTTCCTTAATGTTTAATGCTCTCATTTTAATATCCTTTAAGGCGTAAATTCAAATAACCGTTACTGTGCGAAATCATATAACCTATAAGTCAAGCGATTTATTGCCAAATGCAGAATCCTAATCTTTTTCTGTCAATTATCAGGATTGGATTTTTTCAAAAGCTATTTTATACTAAACCTGTGAAAAAAATTCCTATCCCTTATCTCATTGCTGTTGACGGCGGTGGCACCGGCTGCAGGGTCGTCATTGCCCGCCCCAAAGGCGGAATTTTGGCCTCAGCCGAGTCCGGGCCCGCCAATATCGCGACAGCATTTGGCACCGCCCTGCACACAATCATCAAGACCGCCTCTGAGGCCTGGCAAAAAGCAGGTTTGGAGGCCGCCACAATGCCGCAGGCCGTTGCAGTACTAGGACTTGCAGGCGCGAATATTGGCGATGTGGCTCAGCGGCTAAAACGCAGTCTGCCCTTTACGCAATCTTATGTGACCGACGATCGCGAGACGACGCTGCGCGGCGCACTGGCAGGGGCAGATGGCTGTCTGGCTGCGGTGGGCACCGGATCTTTCTTTTGCAGTCAAAACGCCGGGGTGACCCGATCAATTGGTGGCTGGGGTTTTTCGGTCGGTGATGACGGCAGCGGCGCGCGACTGGGCCAGGACCTGCTGCGACGGGTACTGCACTGTCACGACGGAATTGAAAATCACAGCGATTTAACGCGGTCAGTCCTTCAAGCCTTTGATAACGACCCTGCAGCAATTTCGACATTTGCTCTTAGTGCAAGCCCCCATGATTTTGGATGTTACGCCCCTCAGGTCATCAAAGCCGCTGACGCAGGTGACCCGCAGGCTGTCAACCTCCGCACCAGTGCGGTAAACGCCATTCAAACCGCTCTTGAAGCGGTGGGATTTACCGGTCAACAACGGCTTTGTATGTGTGGCGGGTTGGGACGGGCGGTCAGCGGCGTACTGGATCCTGTATATCGGGACAGTCTTGTCAGGCCAAAGGGCGATGCTTTAGCAGGGGGCCTTGCAATCGCGCAAAGCATCTTAAACCAAAGTCAGTCCATATAGAAAATGGGTGATAAACGCCGCCCTCTTTAGGATTAAAACACTGCCAGTCCTGAAACCGCCTCTGAGAGAGACTTCATTTTTACCGGTCTGCAAAGAGCACACCCAATGCTAAAATCCAAAAATAGACAAAATTTTAACGCTGATATTATTCTTTGTAAAATATCACAGGCACAACGCCAATCACCAAAGCCCGTTTTTCAGACCACCACACGGCAGATTAACCCAGAGTAAACCTTGCCTGGCAGTCTGAGCAGATCAGACAAATCATAGTGTATTAGAAGGATTGCGTGATTGAGCCTCAATACCGGAAAAGTTCAAAGGAGTATTATGAATTTGATTGAGCGGGTTCAGCTTTCTGACCCTATAAACATCGCCGATATTGGGGTCGCTTCAATCAATGAAACACCAGCATACTCGGATTTGGTTATCGGTGAATATGGACATCTCTTTGCCTTTGATGGCGACAGCCGGCAAATTCCGGCGCTTCAGAAGCTGTACGGCGAACATGCCACTTTCCTTAATCATTTCTTGGCAGACGGTGCCCAGCATACGGCCTATATCTGTCGCGAAGACACCGCCATAACCTCGCTTTTCAAGCCGCATCAAAGCGCCCTTGCGTTCTTTAATAATTTTTCATCGTTCGGAAAGGTGGTAAAGCAACAGCGGATACAGACAGCGCGGTTGGATGTTATAGACGAGATTGGCGATCTTCACTTTATTTAACTAGACGCTCAGGGTTCAGAACTTAACGTTTTGAAAAAAAGGGCTCAAAAAGCTCTCGAATTGCGTGGCTGTACAGTTAGAGGTTTCTTTTATTTGTTTGTACGAAAACCAACCAAGCTTTGACGAAGTTGATATGTGGATGCGCAGTATAGGCTTTGCTCCTCATCGTTTCTTCGACATCAAGAGCTGGTCGATTTCCCCGACGACAAGAGGGAATGATTTCAGACAACCTTTTAATCAATTGCTAGAATCAGATATTGTCTATGTGAAGGATTTGCTGAACATAAAAAACCACTCATCTGTCCAATTGAAGATGCTTGCAATCATATCTGAGGTTTCCTTTGACAGTCCCGATTTGGCAATTCGTTGTTTGTGGGAACTGATGTCTCGAACGACCCTGGACGCGAGGGTCATTTCGCAGTTCACCGTGGCTAGGACATAATACCGGCGGTCACGCAATATTCAAAATCCGCATGATCTGAAAAAAGCGTGCAGCTGAATCATCCCAAAGGCCCAGCAGTCCGTCATCGTGGCGATAGCCTCTAGACATTGGCGCAAGGACACAACATCATATAGTTTATTACCAGCCGAAAATCTGTTTGCCACATCACCGCTTTGACACGAAACCATCTGTGGAATATGCATAAAAGAAAGACCTTACATGTCAGATACTCTTACCCTCTCGCGCCCAGAAATCGAAGCTCTTTTGCAGATCGAAGACGGCTTCGACCCCATCAAAGACGCCTATATCGCAGTCACAGATGGCCGCTGCGATTTACCTCCAGTGGGGTATCTCGGTTTTCCCGACGCTAAGGGCGATTGTCACATCAAATACGGTCATATCGCCGGAGACTCCGTGTTTGTGATTAAAATTGCAACGGGGTTTTACGATAATCCCAGCAAGGGGCTGGCATCGAGCAACGGTATCATGCTGGCCCTGTCTGCAGAGACTGGTGAGGTCATGGCGATCCTGCAAGATGAGGGCTATCTGACCGACCTTAGAACCGGCATCGGCGCCGCTCTGGCCACAAAGGCCGGATGTCGGGGTGACGCCCAAAGGGTCGGTGTGGTGGGCACCGGCATTCAGGCCCGCATCCAAATCCGCTGTCTCAACGCGCTCATGCCCGATGCAGGTCTGGTATTTTCCGTCTGGGGCAGATCAGAGAAAAAGATGCGCCAACTCGCGCAAGATTTAGCGGTGCACCAGATATCCGTCACAGTTCAACCAGACCTCGAGACGCTCTGCGTAAACGCAGATATTTTATTGACAACCACCGCTGCCAAGACGCCCCTGATCCGCTCAAGCTGGATTTCAGATGGCACCCATATCACCGCCAGCGGCGCCGATGCGCCCGGCAAACAAGAGCTGGAAAGCGCCCTGACCGCCCGCGCCGACCTTCTAATACTGGACAGTGACGCACAATGTATTGATCACGGCGAAGTCGCCATTCCTGCAGAGGCTGGTCTGCTGTCACCTGACCGGTATCGCACACTTGGCAAAATTCTATCAGGTCAACAAGCGGGGCGAAGCGCGCCCTCTCAGGTCACGATCGCCGATCTCACCGGGCTTGGCAGTCAGGATATCGCAATTGCGCGCACGGCGCTTGATGCCTATGCCCGCCACAACCGCCCATAGGCCTAAGACACCAAAGACACCAAAGACACCAAAGACACCAAAGACACCAAAGACACCAAAGACACCAAAGACACCAAAGACACCAAGGAATACAGGATGACATCACCTTTACAAGACAGCCGAGACACCAACCCCACAGAGATCGCGGCACGTGCGGTCATCGCCTATAAACGAATTGCATCACAAATATATAAAACGCCATTGTTGCCCTCAAAAAACATCGGGGCCACTCTGGAATGTAATCTGTTATTCAAGGCGGATAATTTCCAGCTAACAGGCTCTTTCAAAATTCGGGGCGCCAGCAGCAAAATGAGCGTGATGGCCGGCAGCGAGAAACTGATCACCGCCAGTTCCGGAAACCATGGAATCGCCTGTGCCAGCGCGGCGCAAGCGTTCAATCGCGATATGACGGTTGTGCTGCCGGAAACTGTTGCACAGGCCAAACTCGCAAAGATCAAATCTTACGGGGTCAGCGTGATTCTTGAAGGGGCAGAATCTGGGCTTGCGGAACTGCATGCACAGAAACTGGCTGCAGAGACGGACGGGTTAATTTATGTCTCACCCTACAACGACGTTGATGTGGTCGCGGGCCAAGGCAGCATCGGCTTAGAGCTTTTAGACCAACATGACAGCATCGACAATATTTTCATTTCCATGGGTGGCGGCGGTTTGATCAGCGGCATCGGATCGGTCATCAAAAGCTTTTCGCCAAAGACGCGGATCATCGGCGTGGCGGCCAAGAACTCGGACGCGCTTGCGGCTTCAATGGTGGCAGGCACAGTGGTAGAGACCGAGCATTATGCAACACTGGCCGACGGGGTTGCAGGCGGCATGGACGTCGGCAGCGTGACATTGCCATTGGCGATCGAAACCGTAGACGAGGTGATCACCTGCAGCGAGGCAGAGATCACCGCAAGCCTGCGGCGTCTGGCCCATGAAGAACACCAGTTGGTCGAAGGGTCGGCCGCGCTGGCGTTAGCCGGCTTAGAACAGGCCGCCAATAGGTTCAAAGGCGCAACCAACGTGGTGCTGCTTTGTGGGTCAAACTATGACCAAGCCACATTGGCGCCTTTGTTGGCCGATTAGCAGGTCACACAACCGCTTCCGCACCAGTAATGCGAAAAACCCGGGGGGAGGGCTTTACGCCGCGCCCCCGGCGTCCGGCTCCGCAATCTGTTTCATTGCTATGAGAAACTGGGCTATTTCTTGCTGGCTGTTATAGTGGCACATTGATACCCGCACACAGCCATCAAGACCCAGCGGGTTAAGGATATTGCCCGAATAATGATCAGCCTTGCGCAGATGGGTGCGAATGCCCTGCGCGTTCAGCGCCGACACCACATCAACCGAAGCCACGTCGTCGACATAAAGCGCCACCAGCCCTTCGCGCGCCAGATTATCGGCCCCCCCGATGATATGTACCCCCGCCATGTCCACCAACCCAGGCAGGTTGCCAGTGCCGTTGATCATCGCATCCGTCAATGCCGTTTCATGGGTATGGATCGCCTGCCCCGCAGCAATGAATTTTGCCCGGCGGTCAGTCTCATCCGTCACCCGAGAACCAAGCCATTCAAAATAACTTACCACCTCAGACAGAGTGGCATAAGCGCCGGTGTCGCGCGTCCCCAGTTCCCAATTATCTGCGGGACCGCCAACCAGCATATCATGCGGCAACGCCCGCAAGCGGTCTGAAATCCACGCCAACCCATAGCCGTGGCGGGAAAACATTTTATAGGGCGAAATCACATAGCCATCCACATCATAGCTGGCGAGATCAATGCTGCCGTGGGCGGCATGCTGGATACCATCCACAATGATAAAACAATCCGGTGCAACCTTGCGGATGACAGCAGAGATCGCCGCCACATCCACGGCCATACCCGTCACCGGCGAAGTATGTAAAATCGTTGCAACGCGGGTTTCCAGTGTCACATGCGGGGCATAATCTTGCGCAGTCACCACCCCGGTAGCGTCATCATGAGCAACTAAAATATGCGATTGGTCCGCAATTTTTGCCCAGCGGGCACACGCACTGCGGGTGGCGGGATGTTCCAGTGTTGAGCCCAGAACATTGCCGCCACCTACAACCCCAAGACAGGCGTTCATGATCAACCGAAACAACAGCTCGGTGCCGCTTTCGCCCATAAAAAAGCTGCCGTCAGGGGCATTGGTGAAATCAGCCATGTCTTTTTTGGCTTTGTTTATCACGCGAACTAATTCGTGCGATCCGGCGTTATCGCGCCCCTGATTGTCGGGAATAGCGGCGTAGTCGCGCGAACAGCTCACCACCGCATTAAGCGTCAGCGCCCCACCGGCGTTTTCAAAAAATACCCGCGGTCCCTGTTGCGGGCAGCTATCCACTTGGGCGAATTTACCTCTAATACTTTTCAGTAGGGCGGGGGAAATTTCTGACACGGGACAACCTTCCTAATACTTCTGAACACTTTACAATTGCCTAGCCTGTCTGTCGGTTCCACGAGGTTTTTACAAGAGCAGGCAGCACGCTGAACCGGCAAGGCCTCCGGACTGGGAAAATGCCCCTTTGCCTTGTGGGAAAGCCAAATATGAAAATAGCGGCCAAAAAATTTCAACTCGTGAACTCTAATACACCTTTTCCGCAATTGGCAAGCGGCTGGCAACAGACTAGACATGCCTATGGAATGGATTTATCGCGTAACCGAATTTTCACATTGGGACTTAAGCGCTGTGAGCTTACTTCTCATTTGCTTCTTTTTTATCGGGCTGCTGATTGAAAATGCCCCAGTCTCATATCCTTCAGTCTCTCAATTGATGGCAGAGTACAGACGCAGTTGGATGCGCCATATGGCGGCTCGCGATGTGCGTATCTTCGATGCGCAGGTTCTAAACGGATTGCGCCAAGGCACGGCATTTTTCGCCTCCGCCACCATGCTGGCCACAGGTGGTGTTTTAGCGCTGATCGGCAACGCTGATAAGTTGATTGATGTGGCCGATGATCTAAGCTTGCAACCCGTTGCAGAGGTCGTTTGGGAAATTAAGCTATTTCTGACCCTGCTTTTAGTGACGAACGCCTTTTTGAAGTTTGTCTGGGCACATCGCCTGTTTGGCTATTGTGCCATTTTAATGGCGGCCGTTCCTAATGCGCCTGAAGACCCACAATGTCTGCCAATGTCGCGCAAAGCCGGAGAGGTCAATATAACCGCCGCACGCAGCTATAATCGGGGCTTGCGGGCAATTTATTTCTCAATTGCCTCCATTGCTTGGCTGATCAGTCCAGTGGCCCTGATGGCAGCAACGATAATCACATTCAGTGTTTTGCTGCGACGCGAATTCCTGTCCAAATCGCGCGCGCTTCTTTTGGGCAAAGATTGATATCAGCATAAAAAATCAGTTGAGCCAATCAAGCCTAACCTTAAATAGCCGCCAATTGGTACAATCAATTACAAGCGTATAGTCTGGTATCATACGCATTTTACCCAGCCAATATTACCCCCATAAAATTCATCAAAGCCCATGTATTCAACCCCGTCCCCCCCTGCTCTTTGAAAACAAAACAAGCGTTGTCGGGGCTTTGGCATGTTTCTTGATGAGACTATGGACAAAAAGGACTGAGGAGAAAACAAAAATGTCGAGCATTAATCGTAACGCTATGAACCTAACAGCCTCTGCCGCCTATGCCTCAACTATGGATATCGGCACACGCAAGGAGCCTGACGACGACAGTAGACGACGGGGCGCATCTTTCGTCGAGACCGATGTATCTGGGCGAAAACCTAACTCAAAACGACCCGACGGCGTTATTGTGACGATTAGTGCCAAAGGCCGCGCATTAGCACAAAACTGATCATAGGAGCCCAATAAATGGGGTTGGGATCGCAGACGACATGTCGGGACTTCACTTTTGGGACGACTCGCAGAGGCTCTGATGTGGCCAAATGTGGCACTGTATGAGTTGAAGCGGCAAAATAATCGTGTTGCGTCATTGGTCTTGTCACAAAATGAAGATGCGTGCCTCTCAGAGGCATCCTTTGCTTTTTACTGTGCGGAAAAGACCATTTGGCCCAGACAGCTCAATGACCAACTGTGCAGGCTCGCCAATCAAAACCTTTTCTAACTTTGAGGCTATCAGGTTAAGGTACCAAAATATCCTATTGGGGCAGTTTCACCCGATGGGCGTCGCACAGTTTTGATGTTCTGTGGCCAGATGGCTTCAAATAAAACCGAATGACCCAACTTTGTCATCAAAGCAGGATTTTTATAGAGCCCCCCAAGTGGGCTCATAACCAAAGCGGCTGCACCCTTGCGACTTACGCCATGAAAACCCATGATTGTGCGTCGAAAAGTTCACCCCGCCTTTAAGAATGAATAGTTGAGACCTCAATCTCTGCAAGGATGTCAACAATAACACTCATTGAGATCGGTTTCAGAATACAACCATTCATCCCCTCATTCTGAAATTTCTCACGGTCTTGATGATTTGCATGAGCCGTCAGCGCATAGATTGGTGTCGTTTTATTATAGGTGCTTTCCCCCCTAATTTTCGCCGTGGAATCAATGCCATCCATATTGGGCATGCTGATGTCCATCAAAATCAAATCATAGACCCGCTTGTTCGCCTCACTCACCCCGATTAGGCCGTCATCGGCAGTTTGCACATTGTGTCCAAGGGTGTTCAATAACTCAGTGGTGACAAACTTGTTAATGTCATTGTCTTCAACTAATAAAATTTCATAAGGTCGTTCATTTCTAACAGACAATGCCTGAGACGGCGTCGAAATGTCCAACGCGCTGGGAGCAGCGGCATTTGGCAAAGGAATCCAAATCCAAAAAACACTGCCAGCTTCGGGTGTGCTTTTAACACCTATTTCACCACCCATCTTGTTCACCAAGCGTTTGGCAATACCAAGCCCTAGACCAGTACCTTCATTTTTACGGGTCAGCGAGTTGTCCACTGTATAAAAATCTTCAAATATGTGTGTGATGTCTTGCTCTGAAATCCCGATGCCTTGATCAATCACTCTGAATTCGATTATGCCCTCAGAATTTGGGTGTGCGCGCTGTGCCACTTCGAGGGTAATCTGGCTATTTTGGGAATATTTAATCGCATTCCCCAATAAATTTGAAAAGATTTGTCTGAGACGCGTCTTATCCCCTAAAACAAATTCTGGCACCTGCAATGCAAAGGACAAAACCAGTTTATTTCTAAATTTCAAAGCCGCCCCATCAAGACTCTGAATCAGTTCCTCCAGCATCTTGGGCAAATTAAAAGGCCGCGGGTCAAGCGTAACTTTACCCGATTCAAAACTGGACAGATCCAGAACATCATTGACCCGGTTCAATAGTAAATCACCTGAAAACCGCATCGCGTCGATGTATGATTTTTGCTTCGTTGACAGATCTGGTCGTGCCAGCAAGTCCAACGACCCCAATATACCGTTTAAAGGTGTCCGCATTTCATGGCTCATCACTGCGATAAACTTTGACTTGGCGCGTTCACTGGCTTGGGCGGCATCGCGGGCACGAATGATCTGATTTTGGACATCAATTTGCTCGGATATGTCACGGATATAATAAACCAACCACGCTTCTTGCGATGCAGTGTTCACCGTCTCCAAGCTAAACTCTATCATAAATTCACGACCTAATTTGTCTTTGCCCGGTGCCTGCAAACGGGCCTGAACTCCCATGCTCTCTGGTAGTTTGGAAATATGCTGCGATATTCCAAATCTTACGCCTGCGCGGTCGGATTCTGGGATAATCAGATCACAGATATTCTGAGACAATACCTCTGCCCGCGTATACCCAAATATTGTTTCCACCACGTCATTACATTCGGTGATGCTGCCGTCCGCATTGGTAACGAGCACAACGTCAAGAGAACCCTCTAACATCGCACCAAGCTTTGCCGAGGCCGCTTTTGCCTCAAGCTCTCGCTGTTGCAGTTTGCGCACAAGTTTTACCAGATATGCGATTAATCCACCGGCAAAAAGAATCAGTAGCAAGGTGGCCGCACCAAGACGATACAGCGTTGAAGTGATCGTCGTGCGTTCAGAAAAGGCCAGAGCCGAGAAATGTTTGATGCCATCCAAAGTCATTTTACGCGTGCTTGACCGCAACTCCGTTGCCCCCGCAACCAACTCGGGAAGCGCACGTTTTAATTGCTCATCTGGAACATCAATAAGAGGTGCCGCAAATGTCAGGTATGCGTTTACCTCAGCCAATGAACTGTTGAAGGTCGAAAATAATTTTAAAGCATTATAATTCGAACTGTAGCTGACCGAATGAACCCAACTGTAAAAAAGATCAAAATAGAGTCGGAGCGCATCGAGGTCTGGGTTTTGCGTCCCTTTGCTGTCCAGCAAAGCGGTATAGTATTTTAAATACTGCACCTCGACTTGGGATAAATTATGCTGCCGGTTATCTGATGGCGCTTTTTGCAGTTTTTCCAGACACCGAATTGTCTCTGCTGCAATTGCCATAACGATTATTAGGGCCAGAGCAAGACCAACTGACGCGCAAGCAAAGCGAATTTGTCGGCCAAAACGTAAAAATGACAGTATTTGCATACTCTGTTATCACCCTCTTTTGACCTTCCACAAATAGTTGGTCGATTATTGTGCTATGATTTTCCAAAGCGACCAGACGCTGCGTGCATAAATTTCCTCTGTTTGAAATTTTTCATTTTTGTCATAAGGATAAACGATCCACAAAGGCCCTTTTTCGCGCACAGTCATTCGTTTTCCGTTATTTAAGTAAGCAACAATCGCCCCTCCGGGGACAGCATCTGTCATGGGTAAGTCAAAATAATATTCGTCCAGAGCTATCGCGTGCAGCACGTTTCCTTTAATCTCAAGATGCTTTATCAATTCCGAAAGCTCAACACCGGTGAAGGTTTGGTCCTCTGCCGTCCAAATCGTAGACGTTGTAAATTTGGTTGCAGGCAGCAACATTAGATCAGCTAGCGTGAACTTGGACAGAACTGTGAGATGGGTTTGTTTGTCTTCATGCTCAACCGTCAACACCACCTGAGACGCAGTAGATGAGGTGCCAGCCAACGACATGGCGAAAAACAACCCGTTCCCAGGCCCCAAGAGTAACAAGAACATGAAAAAATTTATTAGCCTAAACTTTAAGTTCATTATCATTCCTTACCAAACCAATAAACAAACAAACAAACAAAGACTTGTCTTTAATCTCAATTTTAAATCGTAGTTTACGGCAGTTGACTTCATCCATTCCGCAACTTGACAAAGCACACAGACATCGAAACTAAAAATTACAGCACTCACTGATCTATACTTTAGGTGCCATAAAATTACAATTAGCGCAACATACATCACTTAAATATTTCACCAAACTTTAGGTTGTAATTGTTTTTATACAACACATTCATCCAAGGCGATAGTTATTCACATCTGCACAACCTTAAATTAAGCAAAATCCTGACCACAGGAGTTGCAGGGGTCAGACTGATTCACCATCTCCATTAAACAAGAAAGTCCCAAAAACACAGTTTTCATAAAACCTGCCAATTCAACACTGACCTTTACAATTTTGTGAAACAAAAAAGTGGCTAAAACAGCTCTGAACTTATGAGTGTCTATCGATATGTTTGAGCACTGAAGCCACATATGACACGTGCGTCATTCCTACATGCAGTCTTTTGTGGACCGCGCGTACGCCTCCTACTTTTCGCAAGAAGTCGCCAGAACATAGCGATAGCAGGGTATGCAAATTACCTCTTAGTATCTTTTTCATCAAAGCTGAAATTACTGGCCTGTGAATCAAGCGTGACGTGTGCCTCCCCCTATGAAGTGGTCCGCCCCTATAGTTAGGAAAGCGGAGGACCAAATATGGCTTAATAGCAAACATTGCTCGAAAAAGACCCAAAACCAAACCGGGACAAGACCAGACCGTCTTTCTAATCAGTAGATTTACCTTGAAAAATGGTCCAAAATTCTGCGACCACCTCTGCACAGCGTGGCCATATTATATCGACCACTTTGCCTAATCCAACTTTAAAAACAACGTAACCGACAAACAATGCCAGACATTCCTAACGGGTGCTTGGCACATTAAGAAACATTCCCAAAGCAAAAATTTCAGGCGTTTCCATGCAGTCCGGTTTTTTAAAACACCAGAGCTACGGCGCCGCACTCTGGGTCTTGGGTCGCGATTGTGTCTCAGAGCCTAACGGCCTAGGGCTGCAGGATCGCATTTTCCCACTCATTCAAAAATTGACGTTTTTTCAGTTTATCCAGATACACCAGTAAGCCTGGTCCCATCCGGATTGGCCGCAACGATGTATTGGACGCCAGCGGATCGCGGTTTATGTCAGGAAAGGGATAGCTGTCTGTGGTCTCATCCAACCATGCCGCACGGATCAAATGATCGATGAATTGACCCGCAAGGGCCGGCCTTTGCGCCGTCGTCGGGATCAGAGCGGTGCGCAGCATTACCGTGGTGAAATCTTGGGGTGTAATAATATGGATATTCGCTTTTGCATCCCGGCGCGCCATGGCGTAGCTGCCCAATACGTTATAGGCCACTGCAATTTTGCCGCTGCTCACATCGTCAATCATCGCGCCAGAACAACAATAGAGCTGAATATCAAGATGCCCCATCACCTCAGCGAGGCGCCAGAAGGTTTCCGAAGTACGGGCATCCTGAGTGGCAAATAGATACCCCAAGCCACTGCTGCGCACGTCATATGTGCCGACCCGCCCCCGAAACAGGTCTGGGTGATCACGTAATACCGAAATTAGATCCTGTCGGGTCTGTGGCACCGGCAGATTGGCAAAGGCCTTGGCCGAAAGCACTATTGCTGCTGGCTCTTGCGTAAAGGCAAATACATGATCGCGCCATTTACCCCACTCAGGTAACAAATTGGTTTCATTCGATCGATGCGCCAGCGCAAAGCCATCATTGGCCAGTTTTGTCTGCAGATCCATCGCACTGGATACAGCAATATCATATGGGGCTTGCTCGTCCTGCAACGCCCGCATTAATTCGGTTGAGCTGACCGCATGGTAGGTCACCGCAACCTTGGGGTTTTCAGCCTGGAAACTCAGGATTAAAGGCGCGAAAAGGTCAATATCCGCCGTCGATAAAATGCGCAGTGTTACGGGCTGTGCGGCCTTGCTCGCAAAGTTTTGCCGATGCTCAATCTCGAAGCTATGGGCCAATGGGGCCACACAAACAGTAGCGGCTGCTAGGACAAGGGAAACGATATTGAGACGCATGCGCCAACTCCATCTGCATTGTTTGCAATTTTAAGATCACCGCCATGGGCACGCGCCACCTCGTCTGCGATAGTCAGGCCAAGGCCGGACCCAACGATCCCGGCAACATTACTACCACGAGCAAACCGCTTGGTCAGCCCCGCGGCGCCAGTTTGCGGGAACCCAAGCCCCTGATCATGAAACGACAAGATCACCCAAGGTGTCTGACGAACCAATTCCACTGAAACCCGGCTGTCCATAGGAGAGTATTTAATCGCATTGTCCAACAAATTGCGCACTGCGTTCTGGATTAGGATGGCATCCCCCGAAATTTTCGCAGGGTCATTTTCATTGTATGTGAGGTCAATATCTTTCAATTCAGCCACGGCTTTAAGCCGGTCAACGGTCTCGCCAACCAAAGCAGCCAAATCAATCTGGCTCTGTTCAAGATGATCAGTGCGAAAAGTAACCATCGCATGATCCAAAAGCTGCCCCGCTGCCCGCGAACTGTCATCAATCGCCCGGATCATTTCTTTCAGTGAGGCGCGGTTTTCATCTTTTTCGACCCGGCGCAGGGTAATTTCTGCTTGCGCCCGAACCGTGGCCAGTGGTGTACGCACACGGTGTGCGGCTTCTGCGATAAAATCCTCAGATCGGGTCAACGATATTTTCAGTCGTTCAATAAACTGGTTAAGTGATTTCACCAGTGGCACCATTTCAGCGGGAACTCTGTCGGTGACTGGACGCAAATCCCTTGGCCCCCGCCGTGACACCGCGCTTGCCAACCGCCTCAGCGGCCCAACCGTGGATTGCGCTGAAAACAAAGCAAGTACTGCCGAAATAGCAAAAAAACCACCTCCAAACAACATTGCCATACGCGAGATTTCTCCCAGTGTCTGATCCTGACCATTGCGGGTTTGCGCCACCGAGACCCGCAACTCCACCGGCTGGTTCTCCAAAGCCAACCGCCTTGAGGCGGTCACCATACGGATTTCCCGATCTTGATATGTCTCAGTACTGAATATCGGACTGCCGGTATTTTTGACTGACGTAGGGTTCGGCAGATCATCATATCCGGTCAGAAAGACACTATTTTTATCAATACGGTAAAAAACACGGTCATCACTAAGGTTGCTCAGCATGGAAAACGCTGAATAGGGGATATCAACAATAAGTTCGCCTTGCTGAATTGCCGAGGCATCTAATATCGACGTCACCGAGGCCATCAAGATGTTATCTTGCGACTGCTCGGCCAGCTGTTGGGCAAAACTTCGGACTATAAACACCAACAGAAGCGTCAAAAGAGCAGCATTGCTCAGCAATTGTAGGGAAAGCCGTCGACGAATTGATCCCGTGGCCTTGAGCTCGGCACTCATGCGAGGCTTAGCCGGTAACCCAACCCTCGCACTGTTATGATCCGCACGTTGCTGCCTTCGATATGCTTGCGCAACCTAGCCACATAGACTTCGATCGCATTTTCCGACACGTCTTCATCGTAGGAAAACAGCCGGTCCACCAACTTAGACTTTGAGAAAATCTGCTCTGGGGCGTTAAAGAATACCTCAAGCAAGCGCAGTTCTTTATTGCGCAGGGCCGTGGCTGTGCCGTTCAACGTGACGGTGCCCGCTAAGGCGTCAAAGTCCACATTTCCGAATCGCTTACAATTGCTTGCCCCCCCGCCCTGACGTCGCAAGACAGCTCGGCATCGGGCCTCTAATTCAGAAAAATCAAACGGTTTGGTGATATAATCATCTGCCCCCAAGTCTAAAACACCAACCCTATCAGACACCTCAGAACGCGCGGTTAAAACAATCACAGGTGTTTTTCCCGCACCGGCACGATAGCGTCGCAAAAACCGTCGACCATCCCCGTCCGGCAGCATAATGTCAAGCAATATCAGGTCGTAAGTCGTTGCCGCCACATGCTCAGACGCGAGGGATAAATTGCCTGCATGATCGACGATATGACTATCCAGAGACAACCGATCACAGATTGCTTTGGCCAGTTGTTCATTGTCTTCTACCAGAAGAAACCGCATGTGCGTTAGGCCCCGCTTAGGTGGCGTGACAGTTTGGTGTCAGCTTACTTTTTTGTTTACCCCTCATGGCCGCGAATCCCCGCACATGTCAAATGCAAGGCGACTATGACAATTTCAAATCTTGGGCGTCGGCCCGTATTAGTGGCAGAAGCAAGGTGATCGAACAGGAAATTTTTCAACGTTTAAATCCTCCTAGAAACCAGAGCTTTCATTTTATTTCGACTGTGTCAGGTTTATGTCAGGTTTATGTCAGGTTCATCGGCTATGTGTTACTATGTAAACCGATTTATCAAACTTAATCGGTTAAGTTTTTGGGAGGAAATAACTTGAAGATGATTTCAAAAATGGCCACCGCGGCCATACTGACGGTTGGCCTAGCCGGACAATCGTTTGCAGCGGAATGTATCGCACCGGCGAATCCGGGCGGAGGTTGGGATTTTACCTGCCGCAGCATTACAAAAATTATGAATGATATTGGTGCAGTTGATGGGGCCATTCAAGTCACCAACATGGCTGGCGGTGGCGGAGGCTTAGCTTACACGCATGTGGTGAACGAGCGCAACGAAGATGCCGATTTGATCGTCGCCGCTTCAACGGCCACTGCAACGCGATTGGCACAAAATGCGTATTCAGGAATGACCGCAGATCAAGTGCGGTTCTTGGGCGCTATTGGCGCGGATCCCGGTGTGATTGTTGTGGGTAAGGATTCACCTTATCAAAACCTGAATGAACTATTAGATGCGGTGATAAAAGATCCATCAAAGCATGCTTTTGCAGGCGGTTCTGCGGCAGGTGGATATGACCATTTAAAAGTTCTGATGGCGTTAAAGCGCAAGGGTTTTACCGACATTCGAAAAATTAAATATATCGGTGTTGATGGGGATGCAGATGCGATCACGCAGACGATTGGTGGCTTTACGGCCGCGATGACCGGTGACATTTCTGGCGTGGTTGGTTTTATCAAATCTGGTGATGTGCGGGTGTTGGCCTCTTTCACCGATGAGCGGATCCCCGGCTTTGAAGATATCCCTACTGCCAAAGAGCAAGGAATTGACGTTGTTGCCGTAAACTGGCGTGGTTTATACACACCAAAAGGTGCTTCTGAAACGTCTTACAAGGCTTGGACAGAAGCCCTGCGTAAAGTAGGAGCCTCAGCCGAGTGGAAAGAAGCTATGATGGCTAATGGACTTGCTCCTTTCAACAAAGTTGGTTCGAATTTCCAATCCTATGTAGATGGTGTGATCGATGAAGTGCGCGCCATGTCCGTTGAACTGGGTGTTATGAAATAATGTCAGACCGGATAACCGGGTTTGTCGTTGCTGTACTGGCGCTTGCATTTTTCGCAAGCGCCAGTCAGTTAGAACAGCCATTTTTTGCAGATCCTCTGGGGCCAAAAGCTTTCCCGATGGTGGTTGCAGGAGTGGCAATGGTAGCCGCTATATTGATGATCATTAAACCCGATGCCGAACCAAATTGGCCAGCCTTTGCCGTTTTGGGACGCATTGCCATCGCTACCCTTATTCTAGTGATATACGCCTATGGTTTAAAACCGCTTGGGTTTTTGCTACCAACGGCGCTGGCGGCGGGGGCCGTCTCTTATCAAATTGATCCCAAATTCAGCAATGCAGCAAAAATCGGCATTGGTCTTTCGGGTGGTCTTTTTGTTATTTTTAAATTTGGTTTGGGGCTTAGCTTATTCGCCTTGCCACGCTGGATGATGGGATAAAGACATGGATCTTTTTGCAAATCTTGCGCTGGGCTTTTCCGTCGCTTTAAGCCCGACAACTCTATCTTTAGCAGTTATTGGTTGTGTTTTAGGAACTATAATAGGTGCTTTACCGGGTCTTGGTCCCGCTAATGGCGTGGCGATTTTGATCCCCTTGTCCTTTTCTTTTGATTTAGATGCCACGCAAGCGTTGGTCCTGATGACCAGCGTGTATTATGGCGCGATGTATGGGGGGCGAATATCGTCAATTTTGCTGAACATACCCGGCGATGAGCCCGCGATGATGACCACGCTGGATGGCTACCCGATGGCCAAAAAAGGTCGTGCAGGGGATGCGTTGGTATTGTCAGGTGTTGCCTCTTTTGTCGGGGCATTTCTGGCTACCATAGGCTTGATGCTTTTGGCTCCACTGCTGGCGCGGGTGGCGTTTTTATTTGGACCCGCGGAGTATTTTGCACTTTATTTATTGGCTTTTTGCACGCTGGGTGGCTTGGGGTCAAAAAATCAATCCAAAGCCGCGATTGCCGTGTGTCTCGGGCTAGGTATTGCAATGATTGGGGTTGATAATTCAACCGGTTTGACACGCTTTACCGGAGGTAGTTTGCACCTTTTTGACGGGATAGATTTTTTGGTGGCGATCGTGGGTTTATTCGCGGTATCTGAAGTCTTTATTTTCATCGAAAGCCATGGCAAAGATTCTGCAATCGGTATTAAACTGGAAAAAATCACTATTCCTGTGAAAGATATTGTTAACTCAAAATGGACGATGCTGCGCAGCTCAGCCATTGGGTTTATAGCCGGGTTGTTGCCGGGCGCCGGGGCATCCTTGGGTAGTTTTTTAGCCTATATGGTCGAAAAATCCGTATCTAAGGATAAAGACAGTTTTGGCACGGGCAATCCGCGTGGCGTCGCCGCGCCAGAAGCTGGCAACAATGCGGCGGCAGGCGGAGCTTTAGTTCCCATGCTAACACTCGGTGTGCCGGGATCAGGGACCACAGCGGTACTCTTGGCGCTGCTGATGACATTGAACATTACCCCCGGACCCTTGCTCTTTACCGAACGGCCAGAAGTAGTTTGGGGATTGATTGCCTCACTATTGATTGCGAATTTCGTGCTGCTAATTTTGAACATCCCTTTAGTAAAAGTGTTTAGCCGGTTGCTACAAGTGCCTGCTGCGATTTTGCTCCCCGGGGTGACTATGATTTCTTTTGTGGGTATTTTTTCGCTGTCGGGTTCATATTTTGATCTGCTGCTGATGATCGGCTTTGGCGTTCTGGGCTACGCATTGCGCAAATTATCCATTCCCACAGTGCCAGTGATCTTAGGTATCCTGCTAGGGAGCCATATGGAGGTCAGCTTGCGCCGCGCCATGGTACTGTCTGACGGCGATTGGACTTATCTGTTTGCAACCCCAATATCGCTTGGGCTTTGGGCAGCGGCATTGATCGGGTTCATTGCACCGATTTTTCTGCGCAGTTATTTAACAATTCCCAAACCAATCAAAGAGGAAAAGTAATGCAAACGCGCATCCTTGTGCCTACAGGCGTTTTGGGAATGGGGTTTGATCAGGCGGCGCTTGAGGCCGGTATAAAGCGCGCGCCCGATGCCATTTGTGTTGATGGGGGCTCAACCGACAGCGGGCCTTTTTATTTGGGAACAGCCACATCCAAATATGCCAGATCGACCTCAAAGGCCGACTGGCGCCGGTTGATGTTGGCACGCCAACAAGCCAGTGTCCCTTTGATCATCGGTTCGTGTGGTACATGCGGGGCAGATGCAACTGTAGATTGGATGTATGAGATTACTTGTGAGTTGGCTGAAGAGCTGGGCCAATCACTCATAATCGCAAGGCTTTATTCTGAGCAGGACCTTTCAAATTTAAAAATTGCTTTTGATACCGGGCGGATCACCGCATTGCCCGCGGCACCAGATCTGACTGCAGCTAGCTTTACATCCATGTCTCATGCTGTGGCGCTGGCGGGCGCTGAACAGATTGGCGCGGCTCTGGACAGTGGGGCTGATATTATACTGGCAGGGCGGACCACCGATACGGCAACGATTGCGGCACTGCCACTAAAACGCGGGGCGCATAATGGAGCGGCCTGGCATGGCGCGAAAGTTGCTGAATGCGGGGCATTTTGCTCTACGCATCCGGGAACTGGGGTGGTGTTGGTGGATTTTGATGAAACTGGGTTCACAATTGAAGCCATGGCTAAAGAGGCAAGTTGTACCCCGGATTCGGTATCTGCACATATGCTGTATGAAAATGTCGATCCATTTATTCTTTATGAACCTGGAGGCCATTTAGATGTAACCGCCGCGCGCTATCAAGCCCTCCCACGCGGGCGCGTGCGCGTGGAAGGCGCTATATGGCATCCCACAGAGCACTATTGCGTAAAACTCGAAGCTACTACGATTGGTGGGTATCAAACCAGCATGATGGCGATCTTGCGTGATGGCCGGTATGTTGAAAAAGCAGCCCATTGGGCCGAAAGCTTGGTTTCTTTTTGTCATCAAAAAATTCAAAGTTCGATGCTGCTATTGCCGCAGGATTATAGCCTTGAATGTCGACTAATTGGTTTAAATGCCGCCTTGGGCGACCTTGAAACGTCAGCCAGCGCAGGTGCCCATGAAATTGGTGTGCTGGTGATGATCACTGCAAAAAATCAAGAGACTGCTACGGATATCTCAAAAATCATCAATCCCTATCTGCTGCACCACCCACTGAGTGCAAGTGAAGATTTACCGACTTTTGCCTTTCCTTATTCGCCAGCCCATAGCGACCGCGGTATTTTACATGAGTTTGCCTTAAACCATGTACTTGAATTGGAAAGTCCCATGGCAGCGTTCCGGTTGAACATATCGGAGATCTGCGTTGAGTAAGCTTGGGCAATTTGTAAAGAAAATCCGATCCAAAAATGCTGGGCCATTTTGGATTACAGTCGATATTTTTTGCGGCAATCCACATACTTTTAATCAGGTCTGTAGCGCCCTGAAGACGGAACGGATCGCACAACTTCTAGCCCTCCAGGCTGCAGCGGTAAAGCGATTTGATATTGAAGACTTAGCGGTGATTAAAATCAGCTTTCCAAGACATCACGTGCAGGGCAGCCGATTTGATCGTGATATCCATGGGGCGCAAATTGCCAACCTATTTGCCGAGCTACAACTCGACATGACGGATTTAGATTAAGCCAGAATAGGAGCTCGCTGGGCGGACCACTGTCTGATCCTGCTTACTTTTTTCACACTAACGGTGATGCGCCTGTCTTGGCCAAAACAAAGCTACCAAATTTTGAATATGCAGGTATCGCCATCTGTGTAAGCAAACCGTCAAAAGCCCAAAATCTGACTACAGATAGCAGCGTTGGAGAAACCTCTAAGCAAGGGCCTTATACCAACCGCCCTAATAGTTGACCTTGATCCAATCTCTTTTGGTGATTGAAGTTATTCGTTCTGGATCGTTGGCGAAGAAGTTCCACGCTTGGGCACATTTTTCGAGGATTTCCTCGTAGGTGTCGAAGACCGAGATAGCG
>Ga0206130_10000891_pt1 | contig 46464 bp, 44 predicted proteins | sample Helgoland_Spring_9_FD_148637 | JGI IMG/M metagenome (GOLD analysis project Ga0206130, IMG submission 148637) | Pelagic subsurface seawater microbial communities from Kabeltonne, Helgoland, North Sea - Helgoland_Spring_Bloom_20160512_1 | ecosystem: Environmental > Aquatic > Marine > Epipelagic ...
TTAAATTAAATAAGGTAAAGCCATCAGGATTACCGTCATAGTCACATTGAAATATTAGTGCGTCAAACACTGTAGGGAGAGGATTGACAATCAAATTAAACGATGTGGTATCGAAACAATTTGTATTTAAGACATTTTCAATTCTCACAAATATTTCTTCCGCAAAAGGAGTTACATTGTAATAAGGACTTGCTATTGGATTTGAGCCTACATCGGCCTCTGCTTGTGAACTGTGGTAAGTAATGTCGTATAGTGAGGCGTCTTGTCCGTTTAAAACATCACTATCAAACATGAGTAAATCCACAGATACTTGACCATTTAAATCATTCCCATCGTTATTGTTATCACAGATTGGAAAATCAGCAATTTCATTTGCCGTCGGTGTGTCAAAAATATCAATCTGAAATGCGGTAGTGTCAAAGCAATTTTCAGATAAATTATTGGTGATTCGAATGTGAACTATTTGAGGGTTATCTGTGGTGTCAAATGGCATAGAAATCGCATTGGTATTATTGGAAGCGTCTTCTGAAGTTAAATAATATTGAACATTAAAACTTGTTGGATCTTGTGCACCAATAACGGTAGTGTCATATAAGGTGTTTAAGTTAAAACTGAAACTACCATCATTGTTGTCATCACAAACTTGAAGATCACTAATAATATTAGCTCGAGGGACATCATGAATAATAAGGTTGAAGGAAGTTGTGTCAAAACATTGATTATTTTGAATATTTTCTACTCTTGCCACAATTTCTTCTAGATTAGGACTAGCATTGTAATAAGGGCTTGTAATGGCATCAACGCCATTTGTTGCGTCAGCTAATGAGTGATGATAGGTCACATGATAAGATGATGGGTCCTGCCCGTTTAAAATTGCTTCATCTAACAATGATAAATCTGTAGTTACTTGACCATTTTGCTGGTCCCCATCGGTATCATCGTCACAGATTTCAATATCATTTGGATTGGTAGCAAATGGACTATCATAAACATCTATTTGAAAAGAAGTGGTGTCAAAACAGTTGATGTTCCCTACGTTGTGAATTCTTACAAAAATTTCTTCCGAACGGTCAGTATTTGCGTAAACTCCTAGGATCTCGTTGTCATTGTTATCTGCATCACTCTGTGTTTGAAAGTACTTAATTTCAAATCTTGAAGAATCTTGTACACCGAATACAGTGGCATCTTGCGTAGTGAAATCAAATTGCCAAGAACCATCATTGTCATCATCACAAATACCCAAGTTTGGAGCTGTATTTGCTATTGGAACTTCATAAAAAGTTACTGTTGCTTCACCATCAAATACTTCACAATCTCCATTGTTAAACTCAACATTTAATGTGTAATAACCGGATTCTGAAATTTCAAATTCGAAGGTCGTATTTGATTGAGTCACACCATCTTTAGTCCATGTGTAAATAGCACCCGGTAGATCAGCATAGCTCAAGGTATAGGTCTCTCCTTCGCACAATGAAAGTTCTAAAGAGTTTTCACCGTTTTGTATGATATCAATTTGATCATTAAAAAATGATTGAATAAAAGGAGGCAACCCTTGAGTTGATAGCCCCGGAGATAAGTCGATGGCATTGTGTATGTAGGTTGCCGCTGCACCTTGTTCATTTGGATTATCAATAACACCTAGTGCTGGGAGCCCAGTTTGATAGTTTGCGCTCAATGCTCTGTATATTTTCCCATTTGCAGCGAGTTGCAAGGACCCTCGATACAAACTTTGTTGATCTAAAACAAATGCTGAAGACTGAATGTCAGTTTCTAATAAATCAAATTGTGTTAGTGTAGATCGATGTGAACTAGCAGGTGCACTTGCCCCAGCATTATTTGTAGAATGTACGTATAGTTTTGAGCTATTTTGAGAAAACTCAACACCATAAGGAGACGGTGATGTGGAAACAATGATTAGGGATTGCTGATTAGATAACGTTCCTGTATTTGCATCAAAATCATATAAATATAGCCCATTTTGCATGTTAGCTGATATGAATTTTTCTCCATTTGGAGATACTTTAATTTGCCCGCGAGGATCACCAATATTGATAGGAAACGTTGATTTCACAGAAGTTGTATTGATCCCTGTTGTTGTAATTTCAAAGGCATGATAGGTGTTAAAAGTTCCACCAATTCCATTTTGGGCAGCTAGGGTGATGACCCAAATAGAGCCCGAACCACAATCTTTTAAAACGGCTGTAATTTTTTCAGAACACTTGTTAAGTAATGGAGAATTTTTAGAAATAATATCTCCCAAGCCGCCGTCTAAAGTTATGTCCACGACAGAATAATTAAAACCTTCATCGATGCCATCAGTTGCAGCACTATCAACAGTAAAAATAAAATAAATTGAATCGCTTCCTGGCTGCGGTACCACGAGCGCCGACTGTGTACTTGATGAATCACCAAATAGACCTGTGCCATTTGGCATGAGTTGATGATTACGATTATAAACGATGTTTCCATCAGTATAAAATAGTAAGTTTCCGTCAACGTCAGAAATAGAAGTACATCCCTCCAGAGTCTCTAGTAGACCGTCATTAACGGCTCCTACTAAATTACCAGAGTCATCAAATGTAATCCCTGCATTTTGCCCAAAGTACCAATTGGCTGCTTCGTTTTGAGCTACCAAACTAGAACTTATGACAAGTGATACTATGATAAAAATCTTTTTCACTAAAAAAGGAATGAGCTTCTAAAGATATTACAAATCTCTTCGTTTAAGTAGTCTATAAGAAAAAATTATGAAAAGGATTGTCCAAATAATGACGATAAGCAATTCATACCAATGTAACACAAAATCGTATGACAGGTCTTCTTTGTTTGGAAATTTGGTCATTGCAATACGCTGAAAGGGCTGCTCAATTAAATTATACATTGATTTTAGTGGGAAAAAATTTTGAATTTTTGATGCAAAAGCTAAATCACTCTTCCACGCAATAATGCCCAAAAGAATCCATTCTAAAATAAAATCAATGAACAAAAATGCCAAAGCAAAGGCAGAACGTTTCACCAACATTGCTAAAAATAAACAAAATGAGAAAAATCCAACTAATTTGAAAAAATAAGCTAACAGATAATCTGTTTCTTTAATAATAATATTAAACTCGTCATAACTTGAATAGTAAAGTCCGATAAATAAAGAAATTAAGGCCAGTAACAGTGTTGCAAGAAACGAAAAGAACACAATTGTGTAAAATTTTGAGAGTATAAATTCCTTTTTACTCAAGCCATCAATTAAATTTTGTTTAATGGTCTTATTGCTAAATTCATTTCCTATCATACTCACCACCACAATCGCAAAGAAAAATTTAAATTGCGCTGCAAAAAAGGTAGTAATATGCCATATCACAGGAAAATTAAATATTCCTAACTCCCCAAGTTCAAGCGTAAAAAAACCAAAGAAGTTAATTTTTATTGAACTTAAAACAATTACTGTAAACGGTAAAATAAACGAAATAAAAATAAGTACTTTACTAGTTTTGTTTAGCCATAATTTCTGTAATTCTATTTCTAAAAGACGACGCATGAAGATCAATTTAAATTTATTCTTTTTTTGTTAATTGTAAAAACTGCTCCTCTAAACTTTGTTTCCTTTTAACGAGGTGAGAGAGAATGATTCCTCTTTCAAACATTTGTGAATTAAAGGTGTTAGCTTCCATAGGTGTTTTTAAGAGCACCTTTATCAAGCCATCAGAAACACTAACGTTACCAAATGACGTATCATCTTCTAATAGATCTACAAGTTCTTTTTGGTTTGCAGTTTTTAATTCAAAAAAACCATGACTTGCAATCATTTCATCAACACGACCTGAATAAAGATTTTTCCCTTTGTTCAAGACTACAACATGCGTGCAAACTTTTTCAACTTCGTCTAATAAATGCGATGCTAAGAGAATGGTCGTCCCTTGGGATGCAATATCCTTGATAAGATGTCTTATTTGATGTATTCCTTGAGGATCTAAACCATTGGTTGGCTCATCAAGAATTAATATCTCAGGATCATTCAATAGAGCTGAAGCGATTGCCAAGCGTTGCTTCATCCCCAAAGAATAGTTTTTAAAAGCACTGTTTTTTCTATTTTCTAAACCAACGATTTTAAGCTTTTCATCAATTTTATCGAATTGAACTCCTTTTATTTTACAAACTAGTTTCAGATTGTCATATGCTGACATGTATGGATAAAAGTTTGGATTTTCAATAATCGCTCCAACTTTTTTGAGAGCATCGTGTGTCGTTGTTTGGTCACCAAACCAACTAAAATCACCTGATGTTTTATTGATGACATTTAATACAATACCCAAGGTTGTGGATTTACCACTACCATTTGGACCCAAAATACCGTAAATATTACCTTTATAAATGGTGAAAGAAAGATCACTCACAGCTGTTAAATATCCAAACTTTTTGGTGAGATTATTGATGTTTAATATTGGTTCCAAATTAATTATTCTTATGGTTTACTAACCATTTGACGATTGCTAACTCCTTTTGTTACAATTAACGTTAAATGTTTTAACTTCGAATAACGCAATGAATTATGAAAGATTTGAAAATTTTAAAGAAAAAGCCATCTTATCCGGTAACGAGTCAATTACATAATTATTTATCTGAGTACAATAGGAATATTAGATTACCAATTTTTTATGATGACTTATTGAGGTTTCAGGGATCTGTAGTTGTATATGATAAAAATGACAACGATACACTTTGGGTTCGTGTGTATTACAGTCAATCTGATCGTGAGGACATTGATTTAAGCCTGAAAAAGGTGTATACTATTCTGCATTCTGACGGAAATAAAAAAACCATACCTTTTTTAAATGTTGATGCTATAGATTTTTGCACATTTGGGAATTCAAAACCTTTTCGAATTAAAATTAGAAACGTTTTAAATGATAATTACACTTATTTTTATGTAAAAAAAGCAGATGCTTCAAGAATTTATGGTCTAGAACTTGAACACATGCTTTCGCCTCATAATTTAAATTTTTTAGTTTATGAGAACACGTTAATTGAAGAGCATATTACTGGAATTCCTGGTGACGAATTTATTAAAAACATGTTGCCTAATTGCACCACGATGGAAACCTCTCAAATAGCCAAGGAATTTGTTAAATTTAATGAGCGTTGTATGATTCGCCTTTTAGGAGACATGCGTTCATATAATTATGTCATTGTGCCGACGCATGATTTTGACCATGTAGTTTATACGATTAGGGCAATTGATTTTGATCAACAATCGTTTGAAGGTAAGTTTAATATTTATAGGCCTCAGTTTTTTAAAGAGAATCAAGTAATGGTTGAAATCATTTCAAAGAAATTTCAAAAAGAGTCCATAGATCAATATAAAATTGAGGAGCGCTCCATTGTAGCTAAACGAATGATTAGTTATCAGGATAGGATTGAAGAATTACTAAATTGTATGATCAATGATTCAATATCAAAAGAACAACACATCAATTTACTAAAAGAAAAGATTTATGATTACACCAATGATATTCGCTTTAAGAAAAGTAAAAATATGGGAGAAATCTTGAAAAATGCACTAGATTATGTAAAACGAAATTATCAAGATGTTAGTACGCATAATTTTTAATTCCAATTTTCATCAAAATCTAAATTGTCATATCCATCGACATCAATTCCTTCATTAAAGTCATCTAGATTGTCGATATCATCGGCACTAAACTCTTTTACAGGCGCTTCATCTGGAATATGACCATGCACATACATCAGATTTGGATAGTCTGTACCTTCCGCTTCTTCAACTATTTCGCCTAACTCTACTAAAAAGGTCCACATACTTAAAAAGTCATAAACATAAATTAATTTAGTTCGCTCAATGTCCACGACGGTATCAATCACCGTTTTACTCATCAATGCCACAGTGTCTAATCCTTCACTCAAATTAAACAAAGAGATTTCTTGTCCTTGATTCCAATCGTCATCACTGAGATAGAAGGAGGCCATTTCGGAGCCATCAAATCCAAAGGATTGTGTAATCGTGTTATGTAAATCCTCTAGAGTATCTGTTTTTCTAATTTCAATATCTCTAAAAATATCCTCGTCAGTATCGTTATCAAAAAGAATTCGAAATCTGTAAATCATGATTGTTTATTTATATTAAATATATATATTTTTAAGTTATTTACTAAACCTGTGAAGCGTAAATGTCATGATAGAGAGTAAAACAAAAGCACCTACTTGATGCGCAACACCTAGCCATACTGGCACGTGTAAAAGTAACGTCAAAACTCCCAACAAAAATTGCACTCCGACCATGATTAAAAGTAAATTTATACCATTTTTTTGATGTTTATTCAACTTTAATTTCCTTCCCTTTCTCCATATAATTAAAATGGTTAAGACAACGATATAGGCCAATATTCGGTGCACAAATTGCACACCACTTTTACCTTCAATAAAATTTTTATAGATAGGCGTCTGTTCAATGTATACCGTGTTGTGCATAAATTGACTTTCATTCATTAAAGGCCAATGATTATGGATAAAACCAGCATCGAGACCAGCTACAAAAGCGCCATAAATAATTTGTAGTAGTAAGATTAAAAGTCCGAAGCGAACTAGATTTCGAAATGTTATATTGGTAACTTTTTTATCTGAAAATATTAAATCAAGAGCCACCCAAAAGGTGTAAGCAAATGTAATAAAGGCTGTTGTTAAATGTGCAGCGAGTCTGTAATGGCTAACGTCTGGATTATCAACTAAACCGCTCTTAACCATATACCATCCTAAAAATCCTTGAAAACTACCTAGACATAAAAGAATTATTGTTTTTTTGATGGTAGGTTTTGTTAACTGTTTTCTAATGAGAAAGTATATAAATGGTATCAAGAACACCAATCCAATAAATCTTCCAAGTACACGATGCAGCCATTCCCAGAAATAAATATCTTTAAAGTCTTGAAGATCAAAGTGTTTGTTTAATTTTTGATATTCAGGATATTGTTTGTATAACTCAAAAGCGTCATGCCATTCTAATTCGTTAAGAGGAGGGATGGTACCAGATATCAGTTTGTAATTTGATATAGAAAGCCCTGAATGTGTTAACCTCGTTATGCCACCAACAATGACCATAGTGAAAATCAGTACACAGCCCGTTAATAGCCAATAAATAACTTTTTTATTATCTTTTTTCATCTATAATTAAGCCTAATTTTTTTCCAATTTGTAACATTAATGTGTATGCTGCTTCACGCTCATTAGGTATTTGTCCATCTAAAATAGCTTCTTTAATCGCCTCTTTAATCATGCCAATTTCTCGGGAAGGATTTAATTTAAATGTATTCATTATTTCCTCTCCACTTATAGGAGGTTGAAAATTTCTAACGTGATCACGTGCCTCAACTTCAATTATTTTATTTCTAACAATTTTAAAATTATTGTGATATTTATTGAATTTTGTTGGATTTTTAGTCGTTATGTCTGCTTCACATAAGGTCATTAAATCATCTACTTTATCACCTGCATCAAAAATGAGTCTTCTTACAGCAGAGTCAGTGACCATATCTTGTGCGAGTACTATAGGCCTTGAACTCATGAAAACTAATTTTTGGACGTATTTCATTTTGTCATTTAATGGCATTTTTAACCTTTTAAACAAGTGATAGACCATTTTTGCACCTTCGTATTCGTGAGCGTGGAACGTCCAACCATTTTTTTTATTGAATTTTTTTGTAGGAGCTTTTCCAATATCATGAAGTAGTGCAGCCCAGCGGAGCCATAAATTATTTGTGTATTTTGAAATGTTGTCAAGAACTTCAAGCGTATGATAAAAATTATCTTTATGTTTTTGACCCTCAATTTCATCAATACCTTTTAACGCAATTAATTCGGGTAAAATACAATGTAATAGTCCTGTTTTTTCTAGCAATAAAAAGCCTTTTGATGGCTCATTGCTAGCAATGATTTTATGAAGTTCAACAACAATGCGCTCCTTGGTGATAATATTGATCCGCTCACTATTAGATTTAATCGCTGATAATGACTCTTTTTGAATATTAAAATTGAGTTGAGTTGCAAATCGTATAGCTCTCAGCATTCTTAGTGGGTCGTCACTATAGGTAATGTCTGGGTCTAGGGGGGTCTTTATTATTTTCTGGTTTAAATCGACACAGCCATCAAACGGATCTAACAATTCACCAAAATCAGAGGCAGACAGACTAAAAGCCATGGCATTGATTGTGAAATCACGTCTTTTTTGATCATCTTCTAAGGTACCATTTTCTACAATTGGATTTCTGCTTGTTCGATTGTAGGATTCTTTTCGGGCTCCTACAAATTCGATTTCTATATCATTATAACGAAGCATTGCTGTCCCATAAGATTTAAAAACTTGAACCTTTGGTTTATGAGGTAATTTGGATGAAACGTGCTTAGCTAATGCGATGCCACTGCCAATAGCTACAATGTCAATATCTGGGACTGATGAGTGGCGGTTTAAAAAATAATCTCTTACAAAACCACCAATAACATAAGCATCTACGCGAAGCTCTTCAGCAGCTTCTGAAATGATTTTAAATATAGGATTATTTAATGCCTTTTTATGATTCATTAAATTGTTGCGATGGCCTTGCCATATTTGAGCTCATGCCCTAATAACTACTACAGTACCATCTTTTTTTAGTTTCACTATTTGTGATGGGTTTGCCAATTTTTTTTCGTTTGGCAAATTTACAACATAGTCCACACCTTTTAAAATGTCTTCATGTATTTCTTTAAAGCTTTTAGGTGTCTCAAAATTTGATAAATTGGCAGACGTCGAAACGATTGGTTTATTAAACTTTCGAATTAATTCATTACAAAATTTATCATTTACTATGCGAATTGCAACGGTCTTATCTTTAGCAATTAATTTAGGACTAAGCCCCTTTGGATGAGTGTAGATAATGGTTGTTGGTTTCGTTTCATTATCGATAATGTCATTTACTTCTTTTGGCAAATTTTGAACATACTTATTTAGCATATTTCGGTTGTTCACCAAACAAATCATGCTCTTGCTTTCAGATCGATTTTTAAGTTTAAAAATTTTCTGGATGGCATGACTATTAGAGGCGTCACAACCAATGCCCCAAACAGTATCAGTTGGGTATAAAATTATACCGCCATTTTTCAGTATTTCCAAGCATTTTTGTAACTCAATATTCATGTTCCTGCTTCTTAAATAAGACTACAAAGTTAAGGCATACTTGATTACCGTTCAATAATAAAAAGTTGTAATTTTGCTTTATGATTAAAGTTATCCAAGAAGAGTATGTTAAAAAGGAGTCATTAATTGATAATCTTATATTAAATTTTGAAGGTTCCGGGCTGCAGTTGAAGGATGCAAGAAATAAGCTCAAGATATTTCTTTTAGACGATGTAAAAATAAATATCAAGTCATTTAAGATTCCAAACTTAGTTAATCAAATAATCTATCGTTTTGTGAGGAAAGGGAAAGCTCAACGTTCTTTTGAATACGCAAAAAAATTACATCAATTAGGGATTAACACGCCTAGCCCCATTGCATATTATGAACAAAAAAAAAGGCTGTTATTTAAAAGGAGTTTTTATGTGAGTGAACATTTAAATTACGATTTAACCTACAGAGACTTAATTACAGATTTGGACTACCCTAATCGCGAAGTTATTTTGAGAAATTTTACACGATTTACCTTTGAATTACATGAAAAAAATATTCATTTTTTAGATCATTCACCTGGTAATACACTAATACAAATAACACCAGAGGGGTATAAATTTTTTTTAGTTGATTTAAATAGAATGCGTTTTAGAAAGTTGTCCTTTGAGGATCGAATTAAAAATTTTGCTAGATTATCCAAACATCAAGAGATGATTGAATTAATGAGTGATGAATATTCAAAACTTTCAGGTGAGTCCTACGAAAAAGTAGTCAATCTTATGAAACAAGAGGTTGCAATATTTAGACGAAAAATTGAGAATAAATCAAAAATTAAAAGGTTATTGTCACTTCGTAAAATCTCCTGATAGGCGTTTCAATTCTTTATGGCGGTAGTAAACGCTCAAGGCGTTTAAATAACAAATAATGAAGCCCTCCTTGCCATCTAAAAATCCAAGCCTTATAACATAATTGTAAAAAAACTTATAACCTGCTTTTATTACATAAAGGACAGTATTGGTTTGTTTTCCTTTCGAGAAGAGTTCCAAGGCCTTTAGGTGTCCGTAGGTCATCATTTTTTGTTTTAAGCTCTGATAGTCAGAAAAAGAATAGTGTGGCATGATATTTTTTAACAAGTCACTTTTTCCATCAATAATAGGTTGCTCGTGTACGATTCTTTTGGTATCATAGTGTACGTGTCCATTTCTGAAAAGACGGTAGGTGGTATCGGTTTGATAACCACTAAAGTTGATAGGTTTATTTTTAAAAAAATGTTTTCTTCTCACTTTAAACCCTGACACTTCAGAGTTAGTGTTTACAATTTTCAAAATCTCTTCTTTCAAAGGTTTTGTAATACGCTCGTCAGCATCAATAAATAAAACCCAATCATAATTCGCTTGTGCAAGTGCAAAATTACGTTGGTCAGCAAAATTTTTAAATTTCTTAGTTTTTACCAGAACATCTTTACGTTTTTGCAATAATTCTAAAGTTCCATCTGAACTAAATGAGTCAATAACGATGATTTCATCGGCAAATGAAATACTATCTAAAGCTTCAACAATATGATTAATTTCATTAAAAGTAATTATAAGTGCGGATATTTTAGATGAATTGTTTTTCAATGTTTTTCTATTTATGGCCATATTGTTTTCCAAAAATGGAATAAATTTTCATACGTCTTAAAAAAGATAGTTTTCGTCTTAACGGAACTCCGTGTGTATTTAGATGACTTTTTGCTGCCTCAACCATTCTTGAGGCTGATTTACCATCGTTGTACGGATGGATGTTTTTAAAAATTTCTTTTCTAAATTTTGAAAAAAGATCTTCATTTAAATTTTTTGAAACTAGAGGTATGAGCTGAGAATAATCTGTAGAATTTTCCCAATTAATTTGTTGCGATATGTTGTTAAATGAAATAACAGGTTTATCTAACAATAAAAATTCATAAATTACAGATGAGGTATCACTAATGAGTAAATCAGCTATGCGTAAAAACTTTATGATGTTGTTATCAGTTTCGTAAACTATATTGTTGTTCGAATTAGCTAAATTTTTGTATTCGCTTATCCATTCATTATCCATAAGGGGGTGAAATTTCAAAAGAATAAGGTAATCCAAATTTTGCGCTAACTTTTTGATATGTGGCAATAAATCTGGAGCTGAGGTTAATTTTGGAGAAAAAGTTGGAGCATATAATATGATTTTTTTTGCTTTATGTGATTGTAACAATAAGGCTTTTTCTTGTAAAATCATCGAACTATTTTTTGCGTAAACATCTAACTTAGGCCAACCTGTTTCTTCTACATTGAAATCTTTGTGTTTTTCTTTTAATGCAAGAAATCTAGAGGTGAAATAAGGACCCTGTGTTAAATAAAGATCAAAGTAATGGCGTATTCTAAAATGGCCTTTTTTTTCACCTGCTAAACCATGAAAAATTTGAACCTTTAATCCTTTTAAATAATGGGGCACAGCGTTACCTGGAACAAAAATAACATCGCTTTGAAATTCTAATAAGTCGCTAATTTTTGTCGTATGATTATCTTTTTTGAAGGGAAAATCAGTTAAAATTTTTTCTGCTACATACCAAATAAAGGAGTGCTTCTCAGCGATTAGTACTTCCTTAATCGGATCTAAAATTCCAAATGAATAAGTGTTTTGACAAAAAAGAATGACCTTCATATCAAAGCATATTATTAGCGTTTTCTAAGTCTTCAATAAAATCGATTTCCATGCAGTTGTATTGTGAGATGTCTACTGCTTTTATTTTTAAATCGTCCTTGTTTATTGCTAATTCTAGTCCACGCTCAAAATAATCATTATTATCACATTCTTCCAAGCGATTAATGAAAATTGGGATATCATCAGATGAAATAAAGTTAATACCGACTGCTTCTCCAGCGCCATTTTTTACAGTTTTGGATAGTTGATTTATATAACCATCTTTAAGCACATATTTCACCTCTTCTTCTCCAACTTTATTGGTATTAACAGCAACAAAGGATGTTTTTGCTGTTATCAACGGTTGTAATTTATCAAAAATATGTTTGTCAAAAACAACGTCTCCATTAATCCAGAGTACAGACTTATCTTTATATTTTTTTAAGGCTCGTAGTAGGCTTTTTGATGTGTTAGTTTGGTCAAAAAATGGGTTATATACATAAGTCAATTCAGGAAATCGTTCCATAATTAAATCTTTTTTAAAACCAACTACCACATTAATGTCATCAACATCATATCGTGAAGTCATGTTTTCAACTTGCATTTTCATAATACTTTTACCATTCTTTAAGGGTGTTAATGGTTTTGGGAAAGGGTTCCCAAGACGCGAACCAATGCCTGCTGCTAATATGATTATCTTCATGAAATACAATTTATAAATTTCAAATTTATAGTAATTCGTTAATTAAAAAAACAATTTGTTCAGAATATCATGAACCGCTTTAAAATCATGATTGAAAACTTATTATTCACATATAAAAAGAGACAGTAGTTCACATGCCGTCCATCGAACTTATAATGAATACATGTCAAGGAGTATTGTTTTTTGTAATTTTGCACCAACGATTAAAATTCTGATAGTGTTGAAATATGGAAAAACTAAGGTTCAATAGAGTTATTAAAAAGTACGACGAGTGGCAAATTGCACATCATGATGACGGTTTTAATATTTCACAGATGTCAAAGAATCGGGTTGTGAATACAGAAAAAATGTTTAGAATGTTGCATGATATCGCCTCTTGTGCTGACTTTAATTTATCGATCACTCTGCAACATACATTAGATAAAATGGTGGTGATTAACATCATAAAGCATCCTCATAACAAACATAATAGGATGTATACTTCAGGTTGCTTTGACATCTTTCATTATGGTCATTTAAATATTTTAAAACGTTCAAAAGAATTATGTAATTACTTGATTGTTGGGGTATCCACTGACGACTTAATTCTAAGAGAAAAAGGACACCTTCCAGTGATTCCCTTTGAGGAACGATTTAATGTTGTCAAGGCTATCAAATATGTTGATGAAGTGATACCACAAATTGATAAAAACAAACAACGTATTGTTGATGAGTATGGTATCGATGCCATTTCTGTGGGTGATGATTGGAAAGGAAGATTCCCTGTAACGACCTGTCACGTAGAATATTTTCCTTACACAAAAAGTGTAAGCAGTACTATCTTAAAGGAGACATTAAAGATTCAAAAATAAATTTAATGCAATGCTTTATCATCTCGAGTCGTATCCCAATCTTTAATCGGAGTTTCCCATTTTCCGTATCGGTAAGTGAGATATTCATCGGTTTGTTTTGGTACTGAGTAGTTGAAATCATTGAATGATATTTCTTTAAATGATTGGTAGAACTTACAGGGGACCCTCTTCTTCTTATTTGCAATTTCCCAATAAGCATCACCATTTAAAGGATATTTGATAAATACGTCTAAACAAACAGGTCCTTTCAGCATTCCAAAAAACCGACGTTCTCTAATTTTAAGCATACGTAAATCTCCTTTTTTTAAAGGAGTATCGTCTTTTTTAAAATACCTAAATCTTACTCTGTAATTTGAATGTTTAAGCAATTCGATAACATTTGACAATTTTGAGTTTTGATCTGCCATCAAAGAAATATCTAGATCATCATCCCAGGGTAGTAATCTGTCTTCTCGTCGAATACCTAACAAGGTTCCACCCTCTAACCAGTATTGAATTTGACATTTGTTGAATATTTTCACCACATCCTCTAGCATACGTTCAGCAATCATTTTATTTTCCCCCTCAAGTGTTGTATTGTAAGCCATTATTAAAGATGTTTATCTAAAAAGTCTTCTAGAATTACTAAATCACTTCCCTGCTCAAACCATAGTGTTTCTATGTGCATACTTTTTGCTGAATTAACAGCATTTTTATGATGTTCAAAATAAACAACATCGTCGGATGTTAATGAAAAATAAGAGAGCATTTTACTAAAATATTTTGGGTTTGTTTTGTCAGGATTGTGTTCAAGGCTAAATACGGTGTAGGGCATATCTTTAATACCTAATTTTACTTGCTCTTGTTTAGTGGCATTAGTTAAAATTATTTTAGTGTTTTTATAGTTTTCAAGAAGTGCATGCATGGATGAATTCACACCATCTACCGTTACAAAAGTATTCCATGCGTCAACTAAAATGGTTTTCATGCTTGTGACAAGTTATCTGTTGTTAATTTATAAAACATTTTTAGTTTTCTAGACTAATTTATTCGTTTTTTAATCCAATCAAGAAGATACGTTAGTTTTTCTTGAGAACACAAATCCAAACTTTGTAAACCTAGAAATAAGCGTTTTTGGTGGTGTCTATTTAATTTATACACATACCACAACATCGGTTTTTTGTAAGACCTAAAATAAATGAGTTGTAAATCACTTTTAAAAACACACGTATTATTTTTTATTTCTAGGTGATTTGCTAGGCCTTGAGGTGTAAATTGTTGATCATTTCGAAATTTATTTTTAATATTTTTCTCAAAATGTGAAGGATGTTCTTCAAAATAATTAAAAAAGGTTGATTTTCTTAATGGATGAGGTGTATGCTTAAAGTTGTAATAGCTTTTAAACCCAGCAAGCTTTGCTGCGTTTTGTTGCGCGGTTTTATGACCTGTCTTAGGTTTTTTAAATTTCTTGTAAAAGATGTGCTCATCAAACTTAAGCCATTTCCCTCTTAAAACAGGAAGTCCTTCACAGAAAAAATCTTCTGGAACAGTTGGATTTATTAAAAAAAAATCATCGTTGAAATAAATAAAATGCTCACTTAGATCAGGAATACGATACATACAAGTTTCTATTGGTCTACAATTAAATGTAGGAAGATACATCTCATATCCATTAAAAATAGTTGTGTGATCAACAACTGTGATTTTATCTTGATACTTCGTATTATTCTTTAAAAATTCTGGAATTTGGTTGTCTGTAACGATATGAATTCTGTTGATATAAGGAGCAAATTTTAAAATAGAGTCGATGGTATACTTAATTTCATTTACCTGATCATAGCGTGTTCTAAATTTTTTAGATTTGATTCTTTTTTCATCTAATATGTAAGGTAAGATTTTCTGCTTATGATTTTCGTCATTTCCGTCTACCCATAGAATTACGGCATCAATTGTTAGATTAAAATTCTTACTATTTGTCATAACATAGCGGTGCTAATCGTCCTTCATTTTAGTTGATGCTGGTTTATATTTTAATATTTCATTTTGGTTTTTATTCAATTTAGGTAACTTGAAATAATCACCGATGATTTCATTATATGTGTCAGGGATAAAATCTTTACGTCCATCCGAAGGATAAAATGTCATTTCTCCAAAAATAGTCTTTCCTTTTATCGAGTAAAAATCTACTCTTACAAAAGGTAAGGAATCAGCCAATACTTGAGACAATGTAATCATTTCTTCTAAATTTTTAGGCTTCATGACTCGTGTATCAATGCTTTTCTTCTTTGAGACATAACGAAATGGTAGCGGATTGAAATTCAAATCGTAAAACCCCCTTTTGTGATTATCAGCTCTGTCTAAATGAACTTCAAGAAATTTTGCCACTCCATCAAAACAATAGAATTTATAATCAATTAATGACCCTTCATCACCGTCTTTTAGAAATTTTTCAACCAATAATTGCGGCTTAACGTCTTTGTAGGCCCATTCTTGTCCCGTACGGTAATATTGATTTTTTGATAGCCATTTATGAAATAATTTCTCTGTCTTTTTTTTGTCTAATTTGTTTTTATCATGCACTATCAAATTATAGCTACTAGCATGGGTCGCTTTAATTACAAATTGTTTAGGTAACAGGTCATAATTGATGTTTTTTGGATCATCACAAATTTGATACATTGTGTTGAGATAAACTTCACCTATTTTATCTTTTACGTAAGCTCTGACTGCAAATTTATCTACAAGTTGATTTAGAATTCTGGGATGGTAAAATACTTTATACCATTGTATTTTAGCATTAAATTCCCGCGGATTATTAAGGTGTAATTTTTTTCCTGTATAGTATTCATAAAGAAAATGTGCATACAATTTAGGAGGTAAAAACTTCATTTTCCTCAATATTCTTAATGTCTGTCTTCGAATTAATGACCACATAAGCATTGTATTTCAATCATGAGCATATTTGTACTTAATCCCGATGACTATACCGCGACGTTATACTCACGTAAAGCATCATTTAGGGATGTCTTCTTATTGGTGCTTTCTTTGCGTTTTCCTATTATGAGAGCACAAGGTACATTGTAGCTTCCGGCTTTGAATTCTTTGGTGTAACTACCCGGAATGACTACAGATCTAGGAGGAACTGAACCTTTCATTTCAATGGGTTTATCAGCCGTTACATCTATAATTTTGGTGCTTTTAGTTAACACGACATTTGCTCCTAAAACAGCTTCTTTTCCAATGTGAACACCTTCAACGACAATAGAGCGCGAACCTATAAACGCTCCATCCTCAATAATTACGGGAGCTGCTTGAAGTGGTTCTAGGACACCTCCAATACCAACACCACCTGATAAATGAACATTTTTACCAATTTGCGCACAACTTCCAACAGTAGCCCAAGTATCAACCATAGTACCTTTATCGACGTATGCCCCAATATTGACATAACTTGGCATCAATATAGTACCTGGCGAAATGTATGCGCCATGCCGAGCAACGGCATTTGGTACAACACGAATTCCTTTTTTAGCATAATCTCTTTTCAATGGGATTTTATCATGATACTCAAAAATACCAACTTCATAAGTTTTCATTTTTTGAATAGGAAAATACATCACAACAGCTTTTTTAATCCATTCATTGACAACCCAGCCAGCTTGCGAAGGTTCTGCAACACGGATGGTACCCTTATCTAATTCTGAAATGACTTTTTTTATAACTTTAGTAGTTTCTAAGTCATTTAACAAATCTTTGTTAATCCAAGCATTTTCAACGATAGTCTTGAGTTCAGTCATATAGATGAATTTTAGCAACAAAGATAATTGTATATTTTATTTTGAGTGCATTGAAGTAATAATATTTAGGTCAATCACTAAGAAATAATTATCAAGATGTTGAGGTGTTTTTAGATGACCAAACATTATTCCTAAACGTCACGATAAAAATGTATTTTTGTCAGTGATGGGAAGAATTTTAGCATTAGACTTTGGTAGAGTGAGAACAGGTATCGCCGTTACAGACGAATTACAATTAATTGCTTCAGGTCTTACCACAGTTAGTACCTGTGATTTATTGGCATTTTTAAAAACTTACACCAATACTGAAACGGTAGATTCTTTTGTTGTAGGTCTTCCGAAGCAAATGAACAATGAACCCTCTGAAAGTGAAATATTGATAGTTCCTTTTATAACAAAAATGCGAAAGGTTTTTCCTCAAATAGCTATCATTCGAGTCGATGAGAGGTTTACTTCAAAGATGGCTGTTCAATCCATGATTGATACTGGGCTGAAAAAAAAACATCGTAGAAATAAAGCTTTGGTTGACGAAATAAGTGCCACAATTATACTGCAGACATTTTTAAATACACGGTAAGTTTGTGTATTTCATCGCTATAAAAATACTTTTGGTCGGTATAATTAATTTTATTACCTTTAAATGGCATTAACTATATCCCTATCAAAATGAAAGAAAAACACCTACTTGTCACTTCCATGCTGTTATTTTTATCAACAGTATTTTCATTTGCTGAGTCTTGTCCAGAAACAGCTTTTACAACAGGCACAGCCATTTATGCTGTATACCCAATTGGAACATCAGATTGTAGTGATCGACCCACTGTTTTAACAGTTGGGAGTTCGACCTTTACTCAAACTATTTGTGAAGAAGGCTATTCCCTTTTTGATTTGACTGCGGGTCCAGAAGTTACCCCAACAGATCCTTTTACAATAGATACAGGGTATGAAACGTCGTGTACTTACAGTGGAGGCGTCTTTGGAGAAAAAGAAATTGGTATTATAAATAAAAATTCTTTAAGATTATTTCCAAATCCAATGTCATTGACAAATCAAAAGAATTTAAATATAAAATTAGCTTTAAATACCTCAGCTAAAATAACTATTTATGATATTACTGGGAAAGTTGTTTTAAAAGATAATATGGATAATACAACATTTAAACCTGTAGACGTTGCCGCACTCGTTAATGGTATTTACATGCTTAAAATTTCAACAAATATATTTTCAGTATCTCGAAAAATCGTGATCATGAAATAGAAAAATAATTGCTTAAAATCATCTAAAAAAAACCCTTTTTAGGAGTTTTTTTTAGATGTAAAACCCAATTTATCGTTATAAGAATTGTATTTTTGCTGCCTCAATAAATTAGTGTTATCATGATTTTACCAATTGTTGCATACGGCGACGCAGTCTTGAGGAAAAAAGCCTCGACGATACCCTCAAACTATCCAAATTTTAAGGAATTGATAGCTAACATGTATGACACCATGTATAATGCTGAAGGTGTAGGACTGGCAGCACCTCAAATTGGCTTGCCAATTCGTGTTTTTCTTGTCGATGCATCACCATTTGCCGAGGATGAATCTTTAACAGAGGATGAACGTGAAACCCTTAAAAATTTCAAATGTACCTTTGTCAATGCTGAGTTGCTAATTGAAGAAGGTGATGAATGGGTTTTTAGCGAGGGTTGTTTAAGCATTCCGAACATTCGTGAAGATGTGTTTAGAAAACCAAAGATAAAAATTCAATTTCAAGATGAACACTTTGAAACTTATACTAAGGAATTTGATGGTCTTTTGGCACGTGTCATTCAGCATGAATATGATCATATTGAAGGAATTTTGTTTACAGATAAAATTTCGACTTTGAAAAAACGCTTGCTTAAAGGGAAGTTAAAGCATATTTCTAAAGGTAATGTGAGCGTTGGATATAAAATGAAATTCCCACTAGTTTCAAAAAAACGATAGTAGTTTAATAGATAGATAAAAAATATGAGTTTAGAAAAGGTATTATCCATTTCAGAAAAGCCAGGATTATTTAAATTAATTACCAATACTAGAAATGGATTTATTGCAGAGTCTTTAATGGACGGTAAACGTATCTCTGTAGGTTTACATAATAATGTAAGCTTATTAAGTGAGATTGCTATATACACATTGACAGAAGAAATTCCGCTGACACAAGTACTGAAGACCATAAGAGATAAAGAAAATAGTCTTCCTACAAAAATTAGTCATAAAGGTAAAAAAGATGAATTGGAAGCCTTTTTCTTCGATGTATTACCTGATTATGATGAAGATCGTGTTTATGTTAGTGATATAAAAAAGGTGATTCGTTGGTATAATATTTTACAATCAAATGAAATGTTATATTTACTCGATGGGCATGATGAAAATAACGATGAAGAGGAGTGATAAGTTGTATTTTTAGTCAATAAGGCATAAGAAAAGGGGTAGAAACCCCTCTTTAATTTGAAACCTTGAGTCGATTAATATTCATAATTCCTCTAAAATATAATACTTGAAGTTTCATAAAACTCTATTTTTTAAAAAGTATCTATTATCTTCAAACTAATTGTAAGATACAATTCAATCTTGTTGTTTTATTAATTATAAATTTTAGTTGTAAACAGTCACTTAAACTGAAGGTGTTTTAGGTACAATTGTCATTGGCCTCGTAAAAATTTTTATAAAATCAATGTTGTTAGAAGCATACACAAAAGAGTTTAATTATAACTTAAAATTGGCGACCCCTGTCATGCTAGGAATGTTGGGTCATACTTTTGTCAGTTTAGTTGATAATATTATGGTTGGTCAACTTGGGACGGCAGAATTAGCTGCTGTGTCTTTGGGTAATAGTTTTATTTTTATTGCTATGTCTTTAGGGATAGGATTTTCGACTGCAATCACTCCATTAATTGCTGAGGCAGATTCAGAAAATAATAAAATTAAGGGAAAGCTATGCTTTAAACATGGTTTGGTTTTAAGTAGTGTTTTAAGTTTCTTGTTGTTTGGGCTAATGTTGCTCGCAAAACCATTGATGCATTTAATGAAACAACCGGAAGAGGTTGTGTTATTGGCAATTCCGTATCTCGATTTAGTCGCAGTATCTCTTATTCCATTAATTATATTTCAGGCTTTTAAGCAATTCAGTGATGGTTTATCTATGACAAAATTTCCAATGTATGCGACAATTTTAGCAAATATTATAAATATAATTTTAAATTATCTTCTAATATTTGGGAAGCTTGGTTTTCCTGAGATGGGAATTGTTGGAGCAGCTATTGGGACATTGATTTCTCGTGTGTTTATGCTTATATTTTTATGTTGGCTATTACACGCAAATGTTAAATCAAAATTTTACATAACAAATATCAAGATATTTCGATTAGAGAAATCGATGATTAAGAAGATTATTGGTTTGGGTTTTCCAAGTGCTTTGCAAATGTTTTTTGAAGTTGCCATATTTACAGCAGCGATTTGGTTAAGTGGTTTGTTGGGCAAAAATGCACAGGCTGCAAATCAAATTGCATTAAATCTTTCATCCATGACCTTTATGGTGGCTTTGGGGTTAAGCGTAGCCGCTATGGTTCGTGTTGGTAACCAAAAGGGACTAAAGAATTTTTTAGAATTACGACGCATTGCTATATCAATATTTTTATTAGGATTATCATTTGCGTTTGTATTTGGCCTGCTGTTTTTATTTTTACACGATATTTTGCCAAATATTTATGTAGATTCTGATGATTTTGATAATGCTCTTGATAACCGTGAAGTTGTATCGATTGCCTCAAAACTTCTTATTGCTGCTGCCATTTTTCAGCTTAGTGATAGTGCTCAAGTTGTGATTTTAGGAGCATTGCGAGGTTTACAGGATGTTAAAATACCAACGTTTATCACCTTTGTTTCTTATTGGTTGATTGGGTTTCCATTGTGTTACTTTTTGGGGAAGGAGCATGTATTAGGGTCCTTTGGAATATGGATTGGTTTACTCACAGGTTTAACTGCCGCCGCAATTTTATTATATTTTAGATTTAACTATCTTACCAAACGATTAATTACAAAAGAGATAATTCAGTAATACAAAAATATTTTATATGGCCATACCAAAATTCATACTTGGTGACAACACTGATTTTGAGTCTGCGATATTTGTTATTCATACCGATTTTCCAAGATTCATTATAAATCTTGAGGATGATCAAATCGAATGGTTAGAAGATTTTGACGCTCAAGATGAAGGCGAGTTGGTATCAGAAACTAAAAATTTAATGGAGCAAGCGTATCAGTTTTACGATAGAGAAATTTCTAGATACGATGAAAAATAGTGTTGATATCAATGTTTAAAGAACTTTTACATAGTGATGAACAGCTATTTATTTTTCTCAATAGTCTTGGCAATGATTCTTGGGATAGCTTTTGGCTCATAATTACTGATAAATTAACTTTCATTCCGCTTTATGCTATCTTATTGTTTTTAATATACAGGAAGCTTGGTATCAAAAGCCTCCTCATTATCGTCGTTATCGTTGCCATCATGATAACATTTACAGATCAAATAACTAATTTATTTAAGTACATATTAATTAAAAGACCTCGACCATGTCGTGAAGATCATTTACAAGAAGTGATAAGGTTCGTCGCATCAGGTTGCGGTCGTTACGGTTTCTTTTCAGGTCACGCAGCAAATTCAATGGCAGCAGCAGTTTTTGCAGGTCTTTTGCTTAAGCCACATTATAAAAACCTTGTATTCATTCTCTTATTTTGGAGTGCACTCGTCGCTTACAGCAGAATTTATGTGGGTGTTCACTATCCGTTAGATATTGTGTGTGGACTTTCTTTTGGAGGGTTCGCAGGATTTTTATTTTACAAGTTACAACATTTCATTCGAGATAAATTTCTTTCAGTTTAATATGATAGTGCTGATAACTCAAGCGACTTTTATAGTTACTTGATTTTTGTGATACCTTATTCAAATCATAAGTTGATATATAATTAATCTGGTATTTAGATTCGAGAGTTTTTAAATTGTCAGTTTGATTTGTTTGAATGATGACGTGTAATTCTTTTGGGAAATTCGGAAAGTTGTTTATGTCGAAGGGCGTTATTTTTCCGCCAAAATCCCATATAATCTCAGGGGAGGGTTTAGTTACGTAATATAGTCTCTCATTGTTTTGATCTAACGTGTCTTTTAAAAGATTAATTGATTTGTAATTTTCTGACACTAAATTTGGATACAAAGGAATGACAAATACGAAAAGGGATGCCATGAACGTCACACATAAATAAAAAGTTGTTTTAATATTTCTTTGTACTAAGGATTGTATCATAAATACACCTACAACTCCTAACACAAGCGAAATTAAAAAGAAATGAAACCAATTTGTAAATGAGGTGTTTTTCAATGTTATAAATCCTATAATGGGGGCTGCTAGTCCAATAAGGCCAATAAGACCAAAATTGAAATAGACTGGAATGGTTTCGCGTTTGTCGCGAAGATGTTTAAAGCGTCTTATTAGATACTCTATGTAAAAGCCTGTATTTAAGGCTAATGGTATTAAAACGGGCATTAAGTACCGTGACTTTTTTTCAGGAATAAGTGATAATAATAGAACAGCAATAACTGTCCAAATTATTGTGAATTGATAGCCTTTTAAATTACAAACGCGTGTTTTTAAATAAGGATATATTAAACTTATGAATGCTGGAATAGTCCAAATTCCGCTCTGAATAAAGAAACTCCAATAGTAATAAAAAGGTCTAACATTATAACTAGACCAATTGCTGGTTTCTTTTTTTGTAATTGCAAGAAAAGTTTCAGTGTCTTGATATTGAACATACAAATACCACCATCCTCCGAGCACTAGGGCTAAAAGTAAACTCAATAAGATAGACCATACTATGGTTTTTAAATCAGGAAGCTTAAATATCACAAAATAAGCAATTAAAAAAGGAAAAAATAACACATAAAATGAAACAGGTCCTTTACTCATCGCTGAAAAGCTGAGAAAAATTCCAACAATGATTACGTTCTTCAGATTTATTACAGGATGTGAAAATATGTTGATACTATGGTAAATGGCTATGAGCATGAAGCCGTGTGCAAAAATATCCCACGGTGCCTCTATGACAATTCCGATAATGTAAAATGAAGTTAATGTCAAAAAACCATGAATAAGACTTAAGTGTCTACTTATGAATAGTTTATGACTTAAACGATAATTATACAGTGCTAAAATAATTACCATTACAAATCCTGGTATCCGCATCCAATAATTGTTCAACTCAAAAAAGAATGCGGAGATGGCTGCCAACCAAGTTGGTAGTGGTGGTTTTTGATATCTCGGTTCTCCATTCATGGTTGTGAGTAGCCAATTACCATCTAAGAGCATTTCTCTTGCAGTAATGAAATTCCGAGCCTCCATAATGGTCGTATCTAAAACTCCCATATTGAGACCAAACATTATTATTCCTGTAATAATGATTGAAAGTTTCGGGTTGTTTTCAATCAATTTAATGATCATCTTGATGCAGTAAAATTAAATTTCTAATGTATATCAGGCTTCCTAGGAGATGTCCTATCAGAAGTACCGGATCTTTTCGAATAATCGCATAAATTAAAATCAGTATTGAACCGGTTAAACTAAGCAGCCAAAAACCCAATGGAAGAGACGATGTTTTTTTATATTCAGAATACAGCCATTGGTATATAAATCGTAAGGTAAACACTATTTGAGATATGATACCTAACCATAAAAGCCAAATAGGAATATCCTTATTGTGAAATAAGAGATCTTTATCTGTAACATCGTTATTAAAATAATAAACAACAACCAATGTCGGCACACTGTATAGTAGAGCTCGTATGACCCAATGAATTTTTTGCCATTGATTTTGTAATTGAAGATTCCGAATGTAAATAAAATAAGTAAGAGCTTGTCCCAACATGATGGCAAAATCATTTCGTAAGTAACCGTAAATAAATAGTAAAAAAGAGGCCATTAAACTCAGTGACCAAAACAACGTTGGTGTGATAACTTTCTTTTCTTTTTCAGATGACAGCCATTGTACAATTAATCGTGACGAAAAAAGTATTTGGGCACAAAAGCCAATGGCGTATACGAACCAACTAGTCATTATTGGTTTTAATTATTCTGTAATTAATGTACTTGCGTTTCATCCACAGATACGCAAAACAATCACTAAGGGGGCCTAAAAGTCGATTCCAAAGGCCATACTTTGCTTGTCCTGCTATCCTTGGATAGTGTCTTACAGGAACCTGCTTTATGCTACCTTTTTGTAATAATACCATGGCCGGTAAAAAGCGATGTAGTCCCTTAAACATAGGTATCTTCTTGGCAATATCAGTTTTGATGACCTTTAATGGACAACCTGTATCATCCATACCATCGTGTGTGAATGACCGTCTTATAACATTTGCAATTAATGATGACATATTTTTAATAAGAGAATCTTTCCTGTTTGCTCTGACACCTGTCACTAAATCAAATTCTCCGATATGTTGCAATAGTATATTGAAATCTTCAGGATTCGTTTGTAGGTCAGAATCGATGTAGCCAACCAATTCCGTTTGAGCAGTATCAAAACCTGCTTTTACCGCCGCACTAAGTCCCTTATTTTTTTCAAATAAAATATAATTAAATTGCGTATGTTTACTACAGATACCTTCGATGAGTGCCTGGCTGTTGTCATTTGATCCGTCATTCACAAAAAGTATAGTTGTTGTTTTTGAAGCAATTTTTATATACCGTAGAAGTTCTTGTTCGAGACGTTCAAGATTAGCTTCTTCGTTGTAAACAGGAATTATGATTGTAAATTGATACGGCATTTTATACGTTACTAACAACAAAAGTATTCTTTTTTAATTAACATTAATAAATCTTGCTATTTAATTAAAAAAGATATTAATTTTGCACTATTAAATAATCACTATGAATATTTTAGTCACTGGAGCCGCTGGATTTATAGGGTCGCACACTGCCGAGCGTTTGTGCGATGCTGGACATCACGTCATTGGGGTAGATAATTACAATGATTACTACAATTTGGGATTAAAGGAATTAAATTCTCGAACACTAGCTAATAAAGGAATTACAATGATTAATAAGGACCTCAGGGATGATGATTTATCATCTGTATTACCCTCAAATGTATCTTATATTTTTCACTTTGCTGCCCAGCCTGGAATTTCATCAACCTCTTCTTTTGAAGATTATTTTACGAACAATGTTATTGGCACTAAAAATCTTATCGATTATGCCATGCAGTGTGAAAAATTAAAATTGTTTGTAAATATTGGAACATCATCCATTTACGGTTTGGAAGCTACGTTTCCTGAAACTACAGCTGTAAAGCCAGCATCTCATTATGGTGTCACAAAATTAGCAGCTGAACAGCTTGTCCTCCAAAAGAGTAGAGAAAAATTAATGACCACATGCTCATTGAGACTTTACTCGGTCATTGGACCACGTGAACGACCTGAAAAAATGTATACGAAATTAATTTCTTGTGCTTTTCAAAATAAATCATTTCCACTGTTTGAAGGAAGCGACAAACACCTGCGCAGTTTTACGTATGTTGGTGATATTGTTGATGGGGTGGTTAGTGTTATCAATAATGAGGAGAAAGTGGATGGTGAGGTCATAAATTTAGGAACTGAGGTAGAGCATACTACGCAAGATGGTATTGATGCTGTTGAAGAAGTACTTGGGAAGAAAATTGATATCGCTATTGTTCCAAAAAGAGCTGGAGATCAATCAAGGACCAAAGCGAATATCACCAAAGCTAGAAGCTTATTAAATTACAATCCTCAAACAACCTTACTCGAAAGCGTAACACACCAAATTAATTGGTATAAGAAGTATTTTTTATAAATTTAAGATGTACTCTGCAGCTGCGAACGGGGAGGTTTTATTTTGTTCAAGTAGTTTTAGTTGACTTTTTAATTCTTTTTGAACCTGGACATCATTAAAAAAACTTTGATGTAATTGATTTTTTATTGTTTGCATTAACCAAAATTTATTTTGTTCGTGCCGTTGTTTGCTAAAATGAGCATTGTTTTTGGTAAGATTATGATAAGTTTCTATGTCTTCCCAAATATTTGAGATTCCCTCATCTTTTAACGCACTACACAAGGTTACTTTTGGTTGCCACTGAGACATTTTTTTTGGATAAAGATGAAGTGCATTCTCAAATTCTACCTTGGCTAATTTGGCGTTTATTAAGTTGTCACCATCTGCTTTATTGATGACAATTGAATCGGCCATTTCAATAATACCACGCTTGATTCCTTGAAGTTCATCACCAGCACCTGCTAATTTCATGAGTAGAAAAAAGTCAACCATGCTATGGACTGCAATTTCACTTTGACCAACGCCTACGGTTTCAACTAAAATGATATTAAAGCCAGCTGCTTCACATAAAATAATTGCTTCTCTTGTTTTTCGTGCAACTCCACCCAAAGAGCCTCCTGAAGCAGAAGGTCTTACAAAAGCATTTTTTTTCTTCACTAAATCTTCCATCCGAGTCTTGTCTCCTAAGATACTGCCCTTTGTTAGTGAACTACTCGGATCTATAGCTAACACAGCAACTTTTTTATTTAAATTAGTTAAATAAGTTCCAAAAGATTCGATAAAAGTGCTTTTGCCAACACCTGGAACTCCAGTGATACCAATACGTATAGAGTTATTGGCATAGGGTAGGCATCCTTTTATAAGAGTATTTGCCTGTTCACAATGCTTTGAGTTGGTGCTTTCAATTAATGTTATAGCTCTACTAAGTGATGTCATATCGCCACTTAGAATCTTTGAAATAAGGTCTTCTGAACTTGGAAACTGCTGACGCTTCTCTTTAATAGATTTTAAATGTGCGGTATTAATAAACGGATGTTGTGGGTGACCTTCTTGACTTTTTGAACCTGATTTATTGTGTTTATCCAAAATAATGTGATTTCAGAATACCATACTTACCTACTCTAAACTAGTCTAATATAAGAGTTCTCATTGAAAAACTACGACTCAATATGTTATTTAGTTTGCTGTTTAGACAATAAAAAATAACTTTAATTATCAACTAGTACCCATTCACCTTTACTGATGAGTGGCTCTGCCTGTTTGTATTTTAAAGTTTTATTTTGACCGTTGACAATATGTTTTATCGTAACGCGATCATTTCTTCCAATTTTAGGGCGATCTCTTATGATAGTTTCAATCACTTGAGATTGGCGTTGGGTATTTCCTGCAGCACGAGCTTCAGCAGAACGCTCATCCATGTTAGGAATTTCTTCTTTTGACGTTTGAACTTTTTCTCGTCGTCTTGTTCTGGCTTCTTGAATATTATTAGCAGTTTCTTGAGGAATTTCACCTTTAAAAAGAAAAGAAATCACATCTTTATTCACCTGGTCAATCATGGCCTTAAATAACTCAAACGATTCAAACTTGTAAATTAATAAGGGATCTTTTTGTTCATGAACTGCCAATTGCACAGACTGCTTAAGTTCATCCATTTTACGAAGATGTGTTTTCCAAGCTTCATCAATAATTGCAAGAGATATATTTTTTTCAAAATCAGTTACAAGTTGTTTACCCCCAGACTCATAAGCTTTTTCAAGATCTGTTATTACTTGTAGGGTTTTAACACCATCTGTAAATGGAACTACAATACGTTTAAATTTGTCTCGTTGAGTTTCATAAACATTTTGAATAACTGGAAACGCTAAATCTGCATTTTTCATCATTTTTTCTCTATAATGATCGAATGCAGTTTGATATATTTTCATCGAAATTTCCTGAGAAGGGAGACTTTTAAATTCTTCTTCAGTAATTGGACTACTCATAGAGAAAAAACGAATCAATTCAAACTCAAAGTTTTTAAAATCATTTGATTCTTTATTTTGTTGACAAATAATTTCTGAAGTATCAAAAATCATATTGGCAAGGTCAACACGCAGTCGCTCTCCAAAAAGAGCATGATAACGGCGTTTGTACACAACTTCACGTTGAGCATTCATGACATCATCATATTCTAGCAGTCGTTTACGAACACCAAATTGATTTTCCTCAACCTTTTTCTGGGCACGCTCAATCGATTTTGAAATCATGGAATGTTGAATAACTTCACCTTCCTCTAGCCCCATTCGATCCATCATTTTTGCAATACGCTCGCTACCAAATAGTCGCATTAGATTGTCCTCTAACGAAACATAAAACTGTGAACTTCCGGGATCTCCTTGGCGACCTGCTCGTCCCCGTAACTGTCTGTCAACACGACGAGAATCGTGTCGCTCGGTACCAACAATAGCTAAACCACCAGCTTCTTTCACGTCATCTGAGAGCTTTATATCAGTCCCTCTACCAGCCATGTTTGTTGCAATGGTAACCTGTCCAGCATGGCCTGCTTCGTCTACAATTTGAGCTTCTTTTTTGTGCTGTTTGGCATTTAATACATTATGTGGTATTTTTCTAATACTCAACATTTTACCTAACAATTCACTGATTTCTACAGAGGTCGTTCCAATGAGGACCGGACGGCCTGCTTGGGAGAGTTTGGTAACATCATCAATCACAGCGTTGTATTTTTCGCGCTTAGTTTTATAGACTAAATCCTCTTTATCGTCTCTTGCAATTGGTTTGTTCGTAGGTATTTCAACGACATCTAATTTGTAAATTTCCCAAAATTCACCAGCTTCTGTCACAGCAGTTCCTGTCATCCCAGATAACTTACGGTACATTCTGAAATAATTTTGTAAAGTAACGGTTGCAAAAGTTTGTGTCGCAGCTTCAATCTTCACATTTTCTTTCGCTTCAATAGCTTGGTGTAAACCGTCACTGTAACGACGACCGTCCATGATTCGACCAGTTTGCTCATCTACAATCATAACTTTGTTTTCCATCACAACATATTGCGTATCTTTTTCAAACAAAGCGTATGCCTTCAATAATTGATTTAACGTATGTATTCGTTCAGACTTTATTCCAAAATCTCTAAATAATTCCTCTTTGAGACTGGCTTCTTCTTCAGATGAAAGACCTTGTTGTTCAATCTTTGAAATTTCCATCCCCATTTCAGGCATGACAAAAAAGTCTGGGTCGTCTTTACCCGATAGGAAGTCTACACCTTTATCACTTAATTCAATTTGATTGTTTTTTTCATCAATAACATAATAAAGGGCCTCATCTACCTTAGGCATTTCTCGGTTATTGTCTTGCATGTAAAAATTTTCAGTTTTTTGGAGTAATTGCTTGACGCCCTCTTCACTCAAAAATTTTATCAATGCTTTATTCTTTGGAATTCCTCTAAACACTCTCAGTAATTGAAAACCACCGTCTTTTGTATTTCCTTCTGCAATTTGTTTTTTTGCCTCTGCAAGTACACCAATTAAATATTTTTGTTGCACACTAACGATATCTTGAACCTTAGGTTTAAGCTCATTAAATTCATGGCGATCTCCTTGTGGGATAGGACCTGAAATGATTAATGGGGTTCGGGCGTCATCTACCAGCACAGAATCAACTTCGTCTACAATGGCATAATGATGTGGGCGTTGCACTAAATCATCAGGAGAGTGCGCCATGTTGTCTCTCAAATAATCAAATCCAAATTCATTATTCGTCCCATAGGTAATGTCTGAGTTGTACGCTTTTTTTCGCTCAGGTGAATTTGGTTGATGATAATCAATACAATCAACACTAAGACCGTGAAATTCAAATATAGGAGCCATCCACGCACTATCTCGTTTGGCTAAGTAATCATTGACCGTTACAAGGTGAACTCCTCGACCTGTTAAAGCATTGAGATAAACAGGAAGTGTTGCAACTAGAGTTTTACCTTCTCCTGTTTGCATTTCTGATATTTTGCCTTGGTGCATAGCAATACCACCAATTATTTGTACATCGTAATGAATCATGTCCCAAGTAATTGGTTTTCCTGCTGCATCCCATGCATTTGACCACATAGCCTGATCATTGTCAAGAGTTACATAGGTCTTTGTTCCAGATAACTCTCTGTCGTAAGTGGATGCAGTAACCGTAATGGTTTGATTATCTACAAATCGTTTTGCTGTTTCTTTTACCACTGCAAAAGCTTCCGGTAAAAGGGTGTTGAGAACGGTTTCAGTTGCCTTGTAGGAGGCGTCTTTTAATTCATCTATTTCTGCGTATATCTCTTCTTTTCTGTCGATGTCTTCGGTTGAATCTGCTTCATCTTGAAGTGTAATTATTTGATCTTCAAAGGTTGCACGTGCTTTTTCGATTTCAAGTTTAAATGCCTGCGTTTTTGATCGCAAGGCATCATGGCTCAATTCTTCAAGTTGTTTCTCGAAGGATTTTACTTTTTCAACTAGAGGCATTATTGCCTTTACATCTTGTTTGGATTTATCTCCAACAAATAATTTAAGTACAGAATTTAAAATACTCATTGATTCTTAATTTTTATCTCTTTAACTTGTGGTTTCAAAGATACTGTTTGTTGTTATTTTTAAGGCAAAATTAAAGCACAAAAAAAGTCTCATGAGAGACTTTTTGACTTTTTATAGTTAGACCACCTTCATTAGTATTCATCTTCATTCCAGAGATAATCCTCGTCAGTAGGATAATCTGGCCATATTTCTTGTATAGAATCATATGAGTCTCCCTCGTCTTCAATTGATTGTAAGTTTTCAACAACCTCTAGTGGTGCCCCTGTGCGAATAGAATAATCTATTAATTCATCTTTGGTGGCTGGCCAAGGCGCATCACTCAGATACGATGCTAATTCTAATGTCCAATACATTTTTAACAATTTAATTTTTGCAAAAATAAATTTTTCAATGAAATAGACAAGAAAAAAAATAGTTATTTAACTTTTACGTGTGGATGTCACTCTTAATTGGTGTTTTTTCATTCAAAAAGGTTCAACTATTGACTGTCAATCAGTTTCTCGAAGTTGTTTTTTTGGAATCCATTTGACCTCTTTTGCAGATAACTCTTGTGATAATTTTCTTGCGAGCACAAATAAATAATCAGACAAACGGTTTAGATATACTAAGATTTCTGATTCCAAGGGAGTTACCTCATTTAACGAGGTTGCTATGCGTTCGGCTCTTCGACAAACACATCGGGCAATATGACAGAAGGATACGGTCTGATGGCCTCCAGGAAGAACGAAATGAGTCATTTCCGGTAATTCTATATTCATATCATCAATTTCTTTTTCCAATAACTGAATATCAGAAGAATTAACCTTAGAGATATTCAATCGGTTTTTACCATTTTTTAAAATGACTTTTTCAGGGTCAGTGGCCAATGCTGCTCCAATGGTAAACAGATTATTTTGAATAATCTCTAAAATGTCTTTGTAATGTATATCAATGGCCCCATCCCTCAATAATCCCAAATGTGAGTTTAACTCATCAATGGTGCCATATGTTTCTATACGGATGTGATGTTTGGGAACTCTTCGTCCGCCAATGAGCGCTGTATTTCCTTTATCTCCGGTTTTTGTATAAATTTTCATTAGGTTAAGATTAAAATAATAAACATCAAAGTTACGGGTTAATAGTTAAAAGGCTAAACTCTCACGGTAAAATGTTCCTTTACTTGTTCCTTCCTAAAAAAGACAATTCCCCAATAAAAAGTATCGATACTTACCGTGACCTTGGGATGATTGATGATAATAGCCCAAGCCTCAGACATTGGTTTTGACCAATAAATATCATCAAAAATAAAAACCGAATCATTGTTTACGGAGCCTATGAGTATATCGAAATAATCTAATGTTGCACGTTTATCATGATTACCATCAAAGAAGACCAAGTCGTAAGTTATTGGAGTTAATTTTTTCAGAACACTTTCAAATGGTCCGATATGTAAATGTGTGTTGCTAAAATGATATTTGTCAAATTGATCTTGTGAGATATTTCCTATCTTGGGGCAACCTTCAATCGTTGTTATGTTCGCATGTTCGTTTCCCAAACTAAGAGCGGAGGTTCCAATTCCTAATGAAGTTCCTAATTCTAGCATGTTTTTTGGACCAAAGTATTTGACTAATCTCAACAATAATTTTGATCTTTTACACGTTGATCCCGAGGTTTTGGCAATTTGAGAAACCATTCGAAACGATGATTGAAATACGCGACTTCCCGAACCGAAATCTGTGACTTGGATACGTGTTGAATTATTTAATAAATCTTGGCGATATTTCTTTAAAACTTCGTATTCTTTGTGTTTTTTCAAATCGTAAAAACAATCGGTTACAAGCTTGTAAACGAAAGGTGAGTGAATGCCATGCTGATTCGTCGATGATTTTAAAAACTTTATATAAGCTAACAACGAATATTTACTCATTCACTGTCTATTTTTTCCTGTAATTCCATCCATCGAAGTTCCTTGTTTTCAATGGTGTCAATGATTGTTTGAATTTTTTCTGACAATTCATTTATTTCTGTCATCGATAAAGATTCATCAAGAAATTTTGCTTCTAAATCAACCTTATCAATTTCAAGAGATTTTAACTTACTTTCAATATTATTAAGTTCTTTTTGTTCATTATACGAGAGTTTAATATGGTCATCTTTTTTCCAGTCTTTTTTCACATTTTTTTTCATATGATTACTGGATTTTGAGGCACTATCTTCATACGCACGATAATCGCTGTAATTTCCCGGGAAATTCTCGATAATTCCCTCACCTTTAAATACAAATAAATGATCGACAATTTTATCCATAAAATAGCGATCATGTGACACAACAATTAGACATCCTGGAAAATCCAATAAAAAATTTTCCAAAACATTGAGAGTTACTATATCTAAATCATTAGTTGGTTCGTCAAGAATAAGAAAGTTTGGGTTTTGGATGAGAACTGTGCACAAGTAGAGACGTTTTCGTTCACCACCACTTAATTTTTCTACAAAATCATACTGTTTTTTTCGACTAAAAAGAAACCGTTCCAACAGTTGTTGTGCGCTAATTTGTTTACCTTTTTTTAGGGGAATATAATCTCCATATTCTCTGACGACCTCTATGACTTTTTGCTCAGGTTTAATGGTAATACCTTTTTGAGTATAATAGCCAAATTTGAGTGTTTCACCTCTTACTATTTTACCACTATCTGGTTGAGATAGACCTGTTAGCATATTTAAAAATGTTGATTTACCTGTTCCATTTTTACCAATAATACCAATACGTTCACCGTGTTGAAAGGTGTAGTTGTATTTATTTGTAATAACAAGTTCATCAAATGTTTTTGAAATATTATGAAGCTCTATTATTTTTCTTCCGAGGCGCTCCATATTTAACTCTAATTGAATAACGTGATCTTTACGCCGCTGATGTGCACGAGCTTTAATATCGTGAAAATCATCAATACGAGATTTAGACTTTGTGGTTCGCGCTTTGGGTTGTCGGCGCATCCATCCCAATTCTTTTTTAAACAGTTGTTTGGCTTTATTGGTTTCTACCGCTTCAATTTCAATCCTTGCATTTCTTTTTTCTAGGTAATAAGAGTAATTACCTTTGTAATTAAAAATTTTGCCTTGATCGAGCTCGATAATTTCATTGCATACTCGTTCTAAAAAATAACGGTCGTGCGTCACCATAAAAATGGTCATCTTTTCCTTTGCAAAGAAGCGTTCGAGCCATTCAATCATTTCTAAATCTAAATGATTCGTTGGCTCATCAAGGATGAGCAACTCAGGTTTGTTAATCAAGACATTGGCTAAAGCCAATCGCTTTTTTTGACCACCAGATAACTGACTTACTTTTTGATTGAGATTTTGAAGATTGAGCTTGTATAGAATTTGAGTATATAACGTTTCGAAATCCCAGGCTTGCAGGCGATCCATGTCATCAAATGCTTGCTGATAGGCTTTTATGTCTTCAGGATGATGCAGTGCTTCGCGATAATTATTAATAACCTTCAAAGTCGGACTGTCTGAAGCAAAAATAGTCTCTTCGATAGTTAGTTCAGGATTTAGTGTGGGTTCCTGTGATAAAAATGAAGTTTTTAAGCCATTTCTAAAAATAATCTGACCAGTGTCTGCGGTATCCTTTCCAGATAAAATATTTAATATTGATGTTTTTCCTGTGCCATTTTTAGCTACAAAGGCAATTTTTTGATCTTTATGAATACTAAAAGACACCTTTTCAAACAACAAATGCTCTCCATAGGATTTGGCAATATTTTCAACTGTAACGTAATTCAAATGATCCTTTTTCACAAAGAACGTACAATTACTTAAAACTATTAAATAAGTTTAACAATTATTAGACAATGACCTCGTTTTGGACCTATGATAATTTACTGAATTATCCTAAGAAACAACTTCAACTACTACAATGTGACCTTTGGTCTTTAAACAAAAAAAAATATGTAGTTTTGTTAGAACCAAAATGTTTATTTGAATGAAGCAGTTCCTTTCAATTATAGGACTTATAATCTGCATAACAGCCACATCGTGCATACCTTACCAAGACACGTTGTATTATCAAACAAAAGAAGTGGCTTTGGATACCACTCAAATTTTGATCGAACAGCAGCAGCCCTATCGAGTACAAATTAATGACATTATTAGCATTCGAGTAAAGTCATTAGATCAAACGAATGTTCAAATTTTGAATCCAATTGGTGATGTTAATTTAAATGCTGCCAGTGAAGAACGTGCCTATTTTGACGGTTTTACCATTGATTTACATGGTAATATTCGAGTCCCTACCTTAGGATATGTCAATGTTTTGGGTTACACCACTGAAGAAATAGAAAAACTATTAGAACAAAAATTATTGAAGGAACAGTTCAAGGAAACAGCTAATATTTTTGTTTCAGTTAAATTAACCGGGTTGCGTTTCACAGTGAGTGGAGAGGTTGGTAGTCCAGGAAGCATCACTTTATTTCAAGAGCGTGTCAATATTTTTCAGGCGATTGCTAACGTTGGAGAAATCCCCATCACTGGAAACAAAAAAGATGTCCTCATTATAAGACAATACCCGCAAGGACAAAAAATTCATCATTTAGATTTAACGAATGTCAATGTGATGTCATCTCCATATTATTATGTGCAACCCAATGACATGATTTATGTCAAACCATTAAAACAAAAATCATTAGGTACTGGTACTACAGGGATGGAAACCTTGAGAGATATTGTTACTATTTTGTCTTTAGCAACCACAACTATTTTATTATTTACTCGTCTTTAAGCTATGGATTACAATGAATTTCAACAGGAGCACATAGATTTTGAACGATCAAGTTTTGATTTCAGAGGATTTCTGTTCAATGCAATTAATCTTTGGAAGTATGTAGTGTTGTTTATTGTCATGGCATTATTGGTTGCTTACTTTATTAATTTAAGACAACAGAATGTTTACCGTTTGGATTCATTGATATCTATTGAAAATGAACAAAATCCATTTTTTACAGCAAATACCAGTATTTCATTTAATTGGGGAGGAGTTTCAGGAAAAGTTGGTAAGGTGCTCACTACGATTAAAACGAGAAGCCACAATGAATTGGTTGTAGACTCTTTACAGTTTTACATGCAATATTTAAAGGAGGGCAAATACCACATGATTGATATTTATAAAAAGGCGCCTTTTACTTTTGTGTTGCAAAAAGAATTGCCGCAACTGCTCAATAAAAAGATAGGTATACGAATACTAGACGCTGAATCTTTTGAAGTGTTTACAGACTTTGAGGGAGGTCTTTATAAGGGACAACGCTATGCGACTAAGGTTGTAAATAATATCGTAACATCTGAGAATCAAACAGTACAACGATTTTTATTTAATCAAGATATAACCTTGCCTTTTTTGAATGGCAAACTGGTTTTGAAACCAAATTCTAATGTAGAACAAGGTGCTGTATTTTATTTAAAATTTTTGAATTTTGACGCTGTTGTCAACAACTTTAAAAACCTCATTCAGGTTAATTCTGTAAATAAAACATCAGCATCCATTTTAAAATTATCTTTAACAGGTCCAAATAAATCAAAAATTGTTGATTACCTAAACTGTACCTCTGCTATTTTAAGTAGTACTGAGCTCAAACGCAAAAATTTATATGCCACTAATACGATAAAATTTATTGATAGCACCTTAGCCCGTGTTAGCAATAGTCTTCAAGATGTTACCGCTGAAATGAATGCATTTCGCAGAAAAAACAAAGTTTTTGATGTCGATGATGAAATTATTCAAGTTTCTGTTCAATTAAAAGATTTTGATAAAGAAAAGCAAGTAATACAGTCAAAGTTAAATTATCTCAATAGTCTTGAAACGTATTTAAACACAAAAACAGATTACACTATGATAGCTGCACCAACGTCTGTTGGTATTGAAGAGTCTAATATTTTGAGTAGTGTTGGTAAAATAACAAATTTGGCAATTCAGCGACAAAATTTAGAGTATACAGCAAAGGAGGGGAATGTCCTATTTAAAGATTTAGACCGTCAAATTGATGCAGAAAAAAATGTGCTGTTAGAAACCCTACAATCGACTAAAAGCACGATAAATATTCAGTTAAATAGCATTAATAAAAATATAATTAAGTTAGAGTCGGAGTTGAGTAATTTACCCGAAGATCAACAAGAATATTTAAAAATACAACGAAAATTAGATATCAGTAGGGAATCCTATGATGTCTATCAATCCAAACGTGGAGAGGCAGCTATCGTTAAAGCAGCTAACGTATCAGATATTATTATTATTGACGAAGCAAAAGATATTGGTGCGGGCCTTATCGGTCCTAATAAAAATTTGAATTACATGCTAGCATTGATGATTGGGTTTTTTACGCCGATGTTTCTTATTTTTATTAATTATTTGTTAGACAATACCATTCATGGATCTGAAGATGTAGAACGACTATCTAGAATTCCAATTCTTGGTCTGGTTGGTAAATATAAATACCATAATAATTTAGTTGTTTTTGAAAAACCAAAATCTGCAGTCGCAGAGTCTTTCAGAGCGATACGTTCGAGCTTACAGTTTTTATATAGTAAACAACAAGGTGATTTAGGAAGAACCCTCATGGTTACTTCGTCAGTAAGTGGTGAGGGAAAAACTTTCTGTTCTATTAACTTAGCGACAGCCTATGCCTCAAGTGGAAAAAAAACAATTTTACTTGGTTTAGATTTGAGAAAACCGAAAATTGTTGAGGATTTTGAGCTGAGTAATGATGTAGGAATTGTTAATTTTCTTGTTGAAGACAAAGCACTTGATACAATAATATGTAAAACGCACATTGAGAATTTAAGTGTGATCCCATCAGGTCCAATTCCTCCAAATCCATCAGAGTTATTAATGAGTGAAAAGTTAACGCAACTCGTGGCCTCTTTAAGAGAAAGTTACGATTTGATTGTTCTGGATACACCACCTGTAGGCTTGGTTGCTGATGCCTTACAATTAAGTAATTTATCTGATGTCACCATATTTATGATTCGCTTGGACTATACTAAAAAGGGCATGTTGCAATTGGTGAATGCGAAACATAGGGCAGGTGAACTAAAACATATTAGTTATGTCTTAAACTTTTACAAACATAAGAGTAGTCATAATTACGGCTACGGCTACGGCTACGGCTATGGTTATGGTTATGGGACTTATGGGAATGCATATCATGAGAAGAAAAATTCACGATCACTTCTAAATTGGTTCAAAAAAAAATAAGTGTATTATCGTAACAATAATTCTATAAAGATTTTGAGTTTCAAGAAGTTATTTTAGTTAATTTTGCAGTTAAATTAAATATGATCATGTCTAACAAAACGATCGCTATTATTGGACTTGGATATGTGGGTCTTCCGCTAGGAGTTGCTTTCGCCAAACATTATAAAACAATTGGTTTCGATATTAACAAGAATCGAATTAAAGACTTAAATAATGCGCATGATCGAACTTTAGAAGTTGACAATAAGGAACTTAAGTCTGTATTGATTGATTCATTGCAGAATGAAAAAGGTTTACTTGTTTCTGATCAAACGGATATATTGACAAAAGCAGATATTTACATTATAACGGTACCAACGCCTACCGATGCTCTCAATAAGCCAGTATTCACACCCCTTATTAAGGCAAGTGAGACGGTTGGCAAATCAATTTCAAAAGGCAATATCGTTATTTATGAATCGACAGTCTTTCCTGGCGCAACAGAAGATATCTGTATCCCTGTTGTCGAAAATATCTCAGGTTTAACCTATAATCAAGATTTTTTTGCAGGGTATTCACCCGAACGCATCAATCCAGGTGACAAAGAACATACGGTAACAAAAATACTTAAAGTGACCTCAGGATCTACTCCTGAAATAGCAAAGGAGATTGATAACTTATACAAAAAAGTCATCGTAGCTGGAACACATCTAGCACCATCCATAAAAGTTGCAGAAGCAGCAAAAGTAATTGAAAATTCTCAGCGTGATATCAATATTGCATTTGTTAATGAATTGTCGAAAATATTTAGACGATTAGATATTGATACTAAAGCAGTGTTGGAGGCAGCTGGTACTAAATGGAATTTCTTAAAATTCTCGCCAGGTCTAGTTGGAGGACACTGTATAGGTGTTGATCCTTATTATCTAGCACAAAAAGCCATTGAAGCAGGGTATAATCCAGATATCATTTTAGCGGGTCGTAAAATGAATGATAGTATGGGTAGCTATGTCGCAACAGAGACCATTAAAATAATGATAGATAAAGGAGCTACTATCAAAGGGTCAAATGCCTTAGTTTTAGGAATTACCTTTAAGGAAAATTGTCCAGATATTAGGAATTCTCGTGTTATTGATATCATAGACGAGCTAAAATCATACCACGTTAATGTAGATGTATATGATCCTTGGGCTTCAAAAGAAGAGGTGCAACATGAATATGAATTAGATTTAAAATCTGAATTTAAGGAGCTTAAATCAAATTATGATGCCATTATATTGGCAGTGTCACATAAAGAATTTTTAGAGATGTCATTGGATGGTTTGAAATCCAAAAATTGTGTAATTTTTGATGTCAAGTCATTGTTGCCTCTCGATGTTGTTGATGCTCGTTTATAAATAGTTGATATGATGTACTCAAATAGTTATCACACAGAAGATCTTTCCAAGTTAAACTTTCTCGTTACGGGAGGAGGCGGGTTTATAGGGGCTAATATCGTAGAATATCTCTTAAAATATGATGCGAAAAAAGTTAGGGTGCTAGATAATTTTTCCAATGGCTACCGTGAAAATCTTTCTGAATTTATGGAACATCCATCTTTTGAATTAATAGAGGGAGATATTCGAGATTTAGAGACGTGCAAGAAAGCTATGGAAGACATTGATTATGTGTCACATCAAGCGGCTTTGGGCTCAGTTCCACGTTCGATAAATGATCCTGCAACGACTAATCATGTCAATATATCAGGATTTTTAAACATGATGATTGCTTTAAAAGATAGTTTATCCGTAAAACGAATGGTCTATGCAGCATCGAGTTCTACTTATGGGGACAGTCAAACACTACCAAAGGAAGAGGATATTATTGGAAAGCCCTTATCACCATATGCTGTGACAAAATATGTCAATGAGTTGTATGCAGATGTATTTGGTACGACCTATAATACCGATGTTATTGGTTTGCGCTATTTTAATGTTTTTGGACCAAAACAAAGCCCAAACGGTGCTTATGCAGCAGTTATTCCTTTGTTTATGCAATCTCTAAAAGATGAAAAACCTCCAACAATCAATGGTGATGGTAAGCAGACAAGAGATTTTACGTTTGTAGATAATGCCGTTCAAGCCAACATTAAAGGCTTTTTTGCTTCAGATAAAGCAAAAAATAATGTATTTAATGTGGCCTGTGGAGAACGAATTGATTTGAATTATTTATGGGATGTATTAAAATCTTCTGCAAATTCGGAGTTGAATGCAACATATGGACCACCGAGGTTAGGTGATGTTAGAGACTCATTGGCCAACATTGCTAAAGCTCAAAAACTGATGGGCTATCAGCCTCAATTCACGGTTCGTGAGGGATTAAGAATTACTTGGGATTGGTTTAAAAACCAGTAGAAAAAAAATAGTAGTTTTAATAATTTCATTCTCATCTAGCATTTGTTAACTTAGTCATTTAATTTTAATACCTCGGTTTGAACACAGATATCGAAGACGATTGGTTGTACACTATTTCTTCAAAAAGAAAATTAATTGATTTTAACTTTAATGAATTCTGGCAGTATAAAGACTTACTGTTTTTGTTTGTAAAGCGTGATATTATTACACTTTACAAACAAACAATTCTTGGGCCATTGTGGTACTTACTCCAACCACTATTCACATCATTAATCTTTACATTAATATTCAATAATCTAGCGGATATTCCTACCGGAGAAGGTGTGCCAAATTTTCTATTCAATTTGGCTGGAATTACTTCTTGGAATTATTTTAAAGATTGTCTTGTTGGAACTAGCGAAACTTTTAAAAAAAATGAAAAGATTTTTGGTAAGGTCTATTTTCCCAGAGTGATAATGCCTATGTCTGTTGTAGTTTCTAATCTTTTGAAATTTGGAATTCAAATTGGCGTATTCATTGGATTTTATGTTTATTTTGTTTGGTTCACCTCAAAATCATATAATGTCAGTCCTAATTTTGATCTTGTATTTTCACCAGTACTTGTATTGCTAATGGCTCTGTTGGGGCTTGGTCTCGGGATGATCATATCATCGATGACAACCAAGTATAGAGATTTGACATTCTTAGTGCAATTTGGAGTTCAGCTATTAATGTATGGATCTGCGGTAATGTATCCGATGTCTTATTTTAAAGAGAAATTACCTACTTATTATTGGTTGATAGAATGGAATCCAATAGCCATTATTGTGGAAGCATTTAGGACTATGGTTTTTGGTACTGGTGAATTAAATTCTTTTAAATTGATTTATGCGGCTATTTCAAGTTGTTTTATATTTTTAATAGGACTGGTTATTTTTAATAAAACCGAAAAAAGCTTTATTGATACCATATAATGAGTTTGGATATAATTTTAAAAGTAAATAATGTAGGTAAGCAATACCGTTTGGGAGTTGTAGGTACTGGCACCATTAGCCATGACCTAAACCGCTGGTGGGCACGTATTCGTGGTAAAGAAGATCCTTATTTAAAAGTAGGTGAAGCTAACGTCAGGTCTCAAAAAGGTAGCTCAGACTATGTTTGGGCGATAAGAAACATCAACTTTGAAGTTAAGAGAGGCGAAGTACTTGGAATTATTGGTAAGAATGGCGCAGGAAAATCGACATTACTGAAAATACTTTCAAGAGTGACGAGCCCAACAACTGGCGAGATAAAAACTAAAGGCCGTATAGCTTCTTTGTTGGAAGTAGGTACAGGTTTTCATCCAGAAATGACTGGGAGAGAGAATATATATTTAAATGGCGCAATTTTGGGAATGACTAAAGTAGAAATTAATTCTAAGATTGATGAGATTATTGATTTCTCTGGTTGTTTAAGGTACGTAGATACCCCTGTTAAACGCTACAGTTCAGGTATGAAAGTGCGTTTGGCTTTTGCTGTTGCTGCTCATTTAGAACCAGATATTTTAGTTGTTGATGAAGTTTTGGCAGTTGGAGACGCTGAGTTTCAGAAAAAGGCTATCGGTAAAATTCAAGATATTAGCAAAGGTGACGGACGGACGGTGCTGTTTGTAAGTCACGATATGGCTGCGATACAAAATTTATGCAGTAGAACAATAGTTTTAAAAAATGGAAATATAAATTTTATTGGATATACAAGTGATGCAATAACGAATTATTTGACTACTGAGGATGGTAATAAGCTTCAATTACACGATAGAAAAGGTTCGGGTATTGTTAAAATTGTTAGTATAGAAATATTTTCTGAACATTCTAAAGTAAATATTTTAACAGGTCAATTAGTAAATTTTACGTTTAGATTAAAGAATAATAATGGTGTCATACGAAAAGATCTTAGACTTGACTTCAGAATTGATGACGAAAAGGGACAAAGGATAGCTTGGTTGAGTGATTTTGTGATTACAGCAAGTCAAAAACCAGAGATTATTGTAAATTCAATTACATTTCAAGTAAAAAAATTCCCATTAAATAAAGGAACATATTATATAACAACGTACTTAACCGCTGGCGGTACTGTTGCAGATTGGATTCAAAATGCTTGTTCTTTTTCAGTCGTGGATGGTGATTTTTATGGAACAGGTCGGACACCACCGTTAAATCAAGGAAAAACCTTATTAAACTATGATATTATTTAATTCATTTAAAAATCTGAAGATGTTTTTTTACAAGCAGAAAAAGATACAGACTGATATTAAAAAACAAACATTAGAATTAGTGTGGGCACACAGATATCATGATAGCATTAGGGGTAGTGAGTTTTTAGAAAAGTTACCCTTAAATATAGGTAGGTGGGCTGGAAATTACACTTTTTTTTATGTTTTGAGCAGAACTTTGATGGAATACAAACCATTAAAAATAATAGAGTTTGGTTTAGGGGAAAGCACGAAAATGATATCTGCATACTTAGAGTGTAAATTGTTAAACAGTCAACATCTGGTTATTGAACAAAACGAAGATTGGTTGAATAATTTTAGAACAAGATTTAGATTGTCGGAGAGAACTAAAGTAGAAATTCTTCCTCAAATAAAAGTCGACTATGAAGGTGAATTTATTAATGCCTATAAAGGAATTGAAAAGTTTACAAAAAATAAATATGATTTATTTTTAATAGATGGTCCTCGGGGAACTTTGGGAAATGATGGATTATCTAGAATCGATATTTTGGGTTTTGTGGAGAATGCAGAAAATTCTGATCAGTTTATAATTATTTTTGATGACTGCCAAAGAAAAGGTGAGCAAACTACATTTAACGCTATTTGTGAGATTTTAAATGATAAAAACATTTTTTTTGTAAAGAATGAATTTAGAGGAAATAAGACGGTTGGGGTTATTGCAACAGAGAAATACAAATGGATAGCTTCAATTTAATAATACCAATACTAAAATGCTCGTATCTGTAATTATACCAACTAAGAATAGAGGTCATATAATAAAAGAGACGTTAGATAGTATTCTATGTCAATCCTATGTCAATTGGGAATGTATTATTGTAGATGATAGAAGTAGTGATAATACTGTGTCTGTAGTATCAGATTATATGAAAACAGATGCTCGTTTTCAATTTTTTGCAAGACCTAAGTATAAAATAAAAGGTGCAAATTCTTGCCGTAATATTGGATTTGAAAAAGCTAAAGGAGAATTTATTAACTGGTTTGATAGTGACGATATAATGCATCCAGATTTTTTGAAATTAAAATTAGAGGCTTTAATCAATAATCCTAGTTTAGATTTTTGTGCTTGTGTCAGCAGCACATTTAAGACAGATTTTAGACTTTCAGAAGCTATAAATCGCCCTTTTGTAATGCACTCTATAAACTATGTTGAAGATTATTTAATTAATGGATTGTATTTCTACACACCGTCACCATTATGGAGCTATGAGTTTTTAAAAGATAAAGTATTATTTGATGAGACCTTACATCGTTCACAAGAAAGTGATTTTCATTTTAGAATGTTAACACATCAACCGAAATATACTTATCTAAACCGAGTTCTATTTTATATTAGAACAGGAATAATAAGTATAAGTAATGAAGCGCCAAATTCTATAATAGCTCAAAAATCCATTTTCAAATATTTTGATAATGTTTTTAATTACCTTAAGAATGCTCAAGAACTAAAGAATCGTCAAAAACTACTAGCTTATGTGTTTTATAGACAAGCAACCAATTATTACAATATAAATCAATTATGCAAGGGCTTTGGGGAAAGATTTAATATCTTTAAATCACATGCAAAATACATTAAAGGCTATGTGTCTGCATCAGATAAATTGAATAAGCATATTGTTAAAATTTATTTTGGTCTATTTGTACTTTTATTCTTTAATAAAGGCTATAAATATTTTTATTTTCCACAATACGATTACACAAAAAAGTATGACTAAAACAGAAGTGATTTTAATAAGTCAGTTTCCCTTGCCTTACCCAAAAACAGGTAGTTGGACTACGATGTACAGTTATTTTATACAACATTTTAATCACAACATAGATTATATTATTTGCAACAAAGAACACAATCAAAATCAAACTATAAAATATCAGTACCTCAAAAAAACAGGTATACTTGACAAGGTTAAAAATAAATTAATAAGCGGTAATCGTTACAGTAATTATACAAATGCGATAAACAAAATTATAAAACCAGATTGTAAGTATATTATCCAGATTATAGATAATAAAGGTTTAGTGAGTCCTCTGCATCAGTTTTTGTCAAAAAAACATAAAAGAGAGAATTTCTGTGTTCAATATTTTTATCATGGCTTTATTTTTAATTTCACGACTACTAATGCAACACCTTTTTTTAAATCGATAGATGAACTCTTTTTACTAACAGAGCGATCTCGATTAGAGTTTAGTGAAACATACAAATTAACCGATATTGTTGTGAAAGTTCTGCACAATGGAGTTAATTCTAGGTTGTTTAAAACTGTTTCGAGTGACAAAAAACTAGAGTTAAGGCGTAATAACAATCTTAACGAAGAATTAGTGTTTTTATGGTGTTCCCAAGACAGACCCAAAAAAGGTCTTGAACTAGCGTTGGTTGCTTTTGGTAAAGTACACGCCAAAAATGAAAACACGAGACTACTACTGGTTGGTGTAAATAAAAATATTGAGCAGAGTGGAGTTACAGTTATGGGTAAAGTTCCAAATAAAGATTTGGCTATTTACTATCAGATGTCCGATGTTTTTTTATTCACAACCATGTGTGAAGAAGGATTTGGACTAGTGTTGGCAGAAGCACTTAAATGCGGTTGTTATTGTATTGCATCAAATTTAGGAGGTGTGCCAGAAGTTTTAAATTTTGGAAGATATGGTGTTGTATTAAATGAACCCTACAGCGTTGAGCAATGGGTATTAGCAATGCAAGAAGCAGTAGGTATGCTTCGAATAAAACAAGAAAACCCATATTTAAAAAACATACCTAAAAATATTTATAATTTAGAAGACTGGTGTGAAAAAATGAATGTTTTTATCCAACAGAGTAAAGCACATTTAACAAAAACTGGTCATTAGAACGAAAATATTAAAGGTTGTTCAATTAAAAAAACTCATTTTTTGCATTATAAAAAGATAGCATATCAAGTATATAAGAAATTTTCGAGCATAGATGGTAATCAGTATATTGCTGGAGATTACGCATTAGAAATAATTTTAAGAATCATTATAGATTTTAAAATTACTAAAGTATTAGAGATTGGATTAGGAATTGGTACTATATCAGAAACAGTACTTTTATTTTCAAAAGAAAATGATGTACCTATTAGTTATTTTGGTACAGAAGAGAATAATTTCTGCTTAAAGGCCCTACCTCTAAATGTGCTAGATTTTAATGAAATAGCACTTTATAGAACTATAAGTGATATTCCAAAATCTGAAACGTTTAATTTTATTATTGTTGATGGTTCTGATACATCATTAAGTCAGATAAAAAAAAGACTTGTTAAAAATGCAATCATATTTATTGAAGGTGGAAGACAGTCTCAAATAGATACAATTAAAAAGATTTACCCGAGGGCTTTAGTTGCTGAGGTGGTAAGCGTTAGAAAACCACCAAGTTATGGTCCTTTTCATCAGAAATGGACAGGAAGTGGTAGTATAATATTTTGTGAACCATTATTTTACCAAAAGTTGTACTGGTTTAAAGAAAAAGTTCAATCATATTCTAAGAGAAGAATTAGAAAATATTTATTATAATGGTGTTTTTGGTTGAATATAAGTTTTAGAAATAAAGGTATTACTATTTTACAACTTGAACATAGGTATAATAAATACGATTACATAAAATTTGAAAATAAAAAAAACTATAGCGTTATTACCAGCTAGGGGAGGCTCTAAAAGAATACCAAACAAAAATATCAAAGATTTTGAGGGTCTTCCTCTCATAGTGCATTCAATTAATTATGCGAGTTTACACTCTGATATCATAGATGATATATATGTTTCCACCGACAATCAAGAGATAAAAGATATAGCAATTAAAAATGGTGCTAAAGTAATTGATAGACCTAAAAATATTAGTGGAGATTTTGAACCTATGATTACCACTATTAAGCATTTATTGACAGTTGTAGATGGAGTAGAGATAATAATATTGTTACAACCAACAAATCCACTTCGACCAAAAGCTTTATTGAAAAAAGCCTACAATACGTTTATGAAATCAGGTTGTGATAGCTTAATAACTGTAAGTAAAACCGATAAAAAGTTAGGAAAAATTATTG
>Ga0206130_10000894_pt1 | contig 46458 bp, 39 predicted proteins | sample Helgoland_Spring_9_FD_148637 | JGI IMG/M metagenome (GOLD analysis project Ga0206130, IMG submission 148637) | Pelagic subsurface seawater microbial communities from Kabeltonne, Helgoland, North Sea - Helgoland_Spring_Bloom_20160512_1 | ecosystem: Environmental > Aquatic > Marine > Epipelagic ...
CAAGATATTAATTATAATAAGTGGTTAAATTCTATATTTCTGGAATTAAAAAAAAAAACTGATAGAAAAATAGTATTCAGGCACCATCCATTATATTTAAAAAAAAATAATTATAATTATAAAATAACTATTCCAAATTTTGTAAAAATAGATAAAAATGAAAATATTTATGATACGTTTAAGGATACATTTTGTTTAGTATCATATAATTCGAATTCTTTAGTCGAAGCTGTTATAGAAGGTATACCTATTTTTGTATTTAATAAAATGTCGTTGGTTTATGACTTAGGTTATCATAATTTAGATAATATAAATCAACCATATATACCTATTGAAGAAGAAAGACAACAAGTTTTAAATAATTTATCATATATGCAATGGAATTTAAAAGAAATAGAAAATGGGGATGTATTTAGATTTTTGGAAAAAAATTATTTACAAAAATTATAATTTTTAATCAGTTATATAAATAACAAACTAAAAATACTCTTTATTTATACAAAAATAAAGATAATATGGTTAGGGAATATGTTAAAAAGATTGTGAAAATATTATTATGAATTAAAATGAATTAATAATTTTTATATTTTTATAGTTATTCAACATAAAATTTAAAAAATCAATATTATGATCAATATTATGATTAGTATTATTTATTATATTTTCATTATGTTTATTAAAAAATAAATTTGAATTATTAAAACCTAATAAATATATATCATACTCTTTATAATTAATAAAATAATATAATAAAATTAAATTACCAGAAAATAATTTATTTTTCCATTTAATTTCCTCATTAATTATTTCAAAATTATTATATTCCTGAAATTTATCGTATATATTTTTAGGAAAATCAATAAATTTTATATTAAATTTATTTTTTTTGATATTTATTATAAATTTTATATTTTTCTTTATCATTATTTGAAAATAAAATAGGTGCTGATATAAGTATTTCATTGAATTTATTTAATTCATTAAAATAATTTTCCCCATTATAATTTACTAATGATTTTATTGTATGTAAAGCAATTATATCTTTTCTATTACCAAAATTATTATGATTACAAAATCGTATTCTTATAAATTTTTCTGCTTTTTCAATAAATTTTATACATTTAGAATTACTACCGTATTTTTTACTAAATTCAGGCTCATTTGATAATATAACAATATATTTTTTCATATATTATAATAAGATATTAAAGTATTACTTACATTATTTGTATTCCATTTTGAAACATAAAATCTATATAAACCTATTTTATTTAATATGAATATATATTTTATAATTTAATTATAAAATGAATTTAGTTTTACATATGAATTCAGTTTTACATATGAATTTACTTTTTAAAAATTATATTTTAAATAAAGAAATAACTATAGAATATATAAATTATTTATTAAATATAAAACTTAGTAAATTAAAAAATCTTACTAGTGTTTATTTTAATACTAAAAATAGCGATGGTAATAAATATATAAATAAAAAAAGAAACAATACTCTTTTTATTGCAGGTTGTAGATTTAATATACCAATAAAAGGAAATAAAAATATGTATTTTTTTGTAACTACTAACTCTTGGAATCCACAATTATCATATACTCAAAAAATTAATGAATCATAATTTCAATCTATACATAAATATATACCTTTTAATCCAGAATATAAAATAAATCAAGAAGGATATATTTATATTTTTTTAAATAATTCTTTAGGTTGGTTTCAAAATAGTTTAGTTGAAAAATATAAACCTAATGTTTATTTAGAATTATTAGAAAAATTAATAATTAAAATAATAAAACATACAAACAGAAAAATTAAAATTAGATTACATAAAAAAGATAGAAAAACTCAATTTGAAAATAATATTATAAATTTTATTAAATCAAAAGATAATATTGAATATTGTAATATTGGATATTGTAACGAATATATAAGTGTAGTATTCAAAAATATATATTGTGCTTTTATACAAAATAGTAAATTAATAATAGATTTAGTTAATTTAGGTATTCCTATTTTTAATTTAGGTTTTATAAAATGTAATTATTTTCCAGAAATACAAATACCACAAATAGAATATATTAGTAATTTGGAATCCCAAAATTTACAACTCTTACCAAATAGAAAGGAATTTTTAATGAAATATTATTTTCATTTAAATTTTGATTTATTAGATAATCCTAAAAATTTTATTAATTTATTAACTAAATTTAATTTAGTAAACTAATAAGTTATTTATATAATTTATATTCGGATATTAAATTAACTTTCTCTTTTAAAAATTTATCATAATTAATTCTTTTTTTTGTATATATAATATTAATTTCATCAACGGTTCCTTTTAAGGCATTATATCCTACCCAACTATCTTCAAATCCTATTGTTTTTTTATTAATATTTTCATTTCCTTTACCATATCTTTCTATTGCGAGTTTATAACATTCAGGATTAGGTTTAGGTAGATTATAATCCTCTCTAGTAATCCAATTTTTTAATTTATTAAGAATAGGAAAATGTTTTCTATATAAGTTAATAGGTTTAAGAGCAGTATTAGTTACTACACAATGAGAAATATTATTTTTATCTATAAAATCAATAAAATCTTCCATACCGGGAATAAATTTAATAGAATCAGTATTATTAATATGTATATACATTAATTCATATTTCTTGTTTCGTATTTCAATAATTTCTTCTTCCTTTAATCCTAATTTTTCTTTAAAAAATATATCTAAATGACTATCATTAATTGCTTGTAAAAAATCATTATAAGAAATTTCTTTATTATATTCATTTAGAACTAGATTATAACATTCGCAATTAAATTTTGCGGTTTCCATAATTGTTCCATCGAAATCCAATAATATCAGTATATCTTCCTTTTTATTTATAAAATCTTTATTCATTTTATATAATTATTGTAAAAAACTTTAAATAATATAACTTTAAATAATATAACTTTAAATAATATAACATTTTTATATTAATAATGTATCAAATTATATTAAAAAATTATTTTAATACAAAAGAAGAAACTGAAAAAATGATTGAAGATTATTATAAATATATTTTAAAAAAAAATCCAACTATTATATTTCAAAATAATTATTTACAAATATATTATAATACCAAATACACAAATAGTAATTTATTTATAAATAAACAAATTTTAAATAGTATCTTTATTGCCGGTTGTAAAACTAATTATTTACATAATAAAATATATTACTTTATAACTAATAATTCATGGAATCCCAAATTATCATTTTCTAAAAAAATAACAGATACAGAATTATATAAATTTCAAACAATTTTCCCTTATAAAGAAAGTTATTATATTAATAAAGAAGGTTTTATATATATTATTATTAATAATACATATGGATGGTTTATGAATAATTGTAATGTAAAATATGTTGTTCAAAATCATAATTATAAAAAAATGTTAATAAATTTGATTAAAAATATCAGAAAATATACAAATCGTAAAATTGTTATTAGAACTCACCCAAAAGATAGAAATAACGGTAATAATTATATTGAAATTAGAATTAATGAAATATTAAATGAATTAAACGATACTAAAATTTCTATTGATAATATTATTAAATCTGAAGATATAGTTAAAAATGCTTATTGTGTCTTTATCCAAAATTCAAAATTCATTTTAGATTTTGTAAATAATGGCATACCTGTTTATAATTTAGACTTTTTTAATTGTAATTATTTCCCAGAAATACAAATTAAAAACTTAGCAATTATTAATAATTTAGAAGAAAATATATCAACACTACCTGATAGAATAGAATTCCTTAAAAGATTTTATTATCATGTAATTATTGAGGAAAAAAACCTTTTATATTTTGCTGTTAAAAAATTATATTTATCTTAACATACTTTTTTTAAGTTTATTAACTCCTCTATATAACTCTCGAAACACTCAAGAGGAAATTGTGTAGGAGCATCACATTTAGATTCATCTGGTCTATCGTGTACCTCCATAAATATCCCACTTACACCTAGCACTACTGCCATTTTACCCATATAAGGTATAAACTCTCTTAATCCTCCACATTTCATTGAACCGTCTTTTTGTAATTGAGAGGGTTGTTGTAAGCAATGTGTTATATCCATAGTAACTAAATTATTTGGACCTCTCATTGTAAGTAGATTTCTTGGGTCAACTACTAAATCTCCGTATCCATACATATTCCCTCTTTCACATAAAATTATTTGTCTATTACCAAATGCCAACATTTTAGTAACACACTGGTGCATTGCTTCACCTGATAAAAACTGTCCTTTTTTTATTTGTATAATTTTCCCCGTTTCTGCTGCTGCCTTCAATAAATCAGTTTGTCTACACAAAAATGCCGGTATCTGAATTATATCAACACTATCCGCTACCAATTTAGCATGACTTATATCATGTATATCCGTTATTATAGGAATGTGTAACTCTTCTCTTACCTTTTTTAATATCGCTAAACCTTTATGGGTACCTACACCTCTATAGGAATTAATGCTGCTACGATTTGCTTTATCGAAGGAACATTTAAAAATGAATTTGACTTTTAATTTGTCACATATTCTTTTAAGCTCTTTTGCCATTTTAAATACGTGTTCTTCAGACTCAATAACATTGGGACCTGCCATGATAAAGAAATTATTCTTGAGTTCTTCATATGTAATCATTGTATTTTTATCTATAAATATATTTTAAGTTTTTAAACTAAACCAATATAAAGATTTTGTCAAAGTTTGGTTTAGGGTTTTTTGATAAAAACTTTATTTAAATGAGATATCTTCGATTTTCTCAAAGTTTGGTTTAGGGTTTTTGATAAAACTTTTTTTCTAAAAAAGTTTATGTATAAAGAATTTCTTGAATTTTTAAATACAAAAAAAAATGTTTTAGTTCTCGGAAAAGGACACCTTAATAAAAAAATAACTAAAGAGTATGATTTATATATAGGAGTTAAACAATCAATTGGAATATTGAAACAAAAAGACATTTTAGTAATGAATGATTTTGAAGGTATATTTGGTATTGAAGAATTTATTCCAGAAATCAAATATATTTTATGTCCTAATATGTTGCACATTAAACACCAACCTGTGCAAGAATATAACCTAAAATTATATAATTATTTGGATAAGTTAGGTTTTAAAGGAAAAATAATTAATTATGAAATAGAAACTAATAAAAATCCTAATAAAAATTTAGATTTTATAAATTGTAAAAATTCTGGTGAAGTTATATTTCATTTCTTAAACCCCAAACATAATATTGATATTTACGGTATGTATAATTGTTTAGACGATAATGTATCAATAAGTAAACTAATATTAAATAGAAAATATAATAATGAATATATTAATAATCATAATAAGGAATATATTAATGAATATAATACAGAGTATAATGATTATTTACAGAGAATATATAAAAATAAAAGAGGTATAAACCTATTAATGTATAAAAATACTTTAGATATAGATTTAAATATGTTAAAAACGAATAGAGATTTCAAATTATTAATGTCAGGTTCTCAAAAAAGACTTATTTTACAATATCCTAAATTAAATATTAACTTTATTTAAGTATTTATGATATAAACAAAGTAATTATGTCTTATAAAATATTAGTATGTATTCCAGCACGATTTCATTCTTCCAGATTACCGGGAAAACCATTATTGGAAATTAATAATAAAACTATAATACGTCACGTATATGATAATGTTAGTAAAATAAAATATGAAAAAGAAATAGTTATTTTAACAGATGATAAAAGAATTAAAACAGAAGTAGATTCTTTTGCAGAAGGTGTATGCCATATTATAGAAGAAAAATGTATAAATGGAACAGAAAGAATTATACATTTTCTTAATAAGAATGTAGAATATAATGATTACAATATGATAGTAAATGTCCAAGGAGATGAACCTTTTATAGATATAGAAAATATACATTCCGCAATAAATAACTATGTTATAAAAAATCAAAAAGATAAAAATGTAGTATGTTCCACTTTATATTATTCAAGTTATAATACTATGGAAATAACGAGTAAATCAAAAGTTAAAATAGTTTTAGATAAAAATAATAATATTATGTATGGTTCAAGAAATGTAATACCAGCAAGTAAATACTATAATATAAGTGAAAATATTGCCTATAATTTCCATATTGGATTATTTGTATTTAATAGAGAATATTTAGTAAATCAATTCAGTTTAGAAGATACAGTCAATCAATTAAGCGAAGATATAGAATGGTTAAAAATAATAGAACAAGGATATAAAATAAATGCTGCTTATGTTAATAGTCATGAGTCTGGTATAGATACTTCACAAGATTATATTTACTTGAAAAATAAATATGAAAGATAATATTAATTAATATATTTATATATTATATGACAACTTTAGCAAAAGCAAAAGTAGAAGATGAAAGATTAATATTAGAAATGAAAAAAAAAAATAATGAAATTGAAAAATTACGAGTAGGACATACTGCTAAAACTCCAAGTATTTACATACAAAATAGTCATTCTGAGCAAACTTGGGATTGTTTAAAAGTTCCAAAAAATACTTTATTAATTTTACTAGGTGCAAGTGGTACTTCTTCTATGGCGGGACACGAAATAGTATTAAAAAATGAAGAAGTAATTAAATTATTAAAACAACCAATAAATATTACACCCGCAAAACCAGAAATAGGACTAGAACAGATGAATGAAAAATTAAACAAATTAACACGTATTATACCAAATATTACATTTCATTATAGTAATTATTTTGGTATTAAACAGGTTTCAGATGATTATAGACAGCTGTTTAAAAAATATAAAACAACTGAATCTTATTATGATTTAAGATATTCGGAACCGGCAATATTTCCGGATGAAGATAATATACCAATAAGAAAAATGGGTTTAACAACTTTAGACCAATTACAAAAATATGTAGATATTGATAAGGAACCTATACCTCTTGAATTTTATAATAGTTTAGATGTATTACCTTACAATACATTTCAAAAAATAAATCATATAAAGAACCCAAAATATTCCGTGTACGAGTTAAAAAAATATATTCCTTATTTTGATGTTCGAAACCATTCCTTAGATTGTCCATGGAGAGAATGGTATTTACTTGATCCCCTAGAGTGTGAATACTGTGAATACCCAGCAGAACCATGTATCGGCTGTCCCGATTTTGATACTATACAAGCCCTATATAAGGATCATGAACTTCAATATAACACTCGTAATAAAGGAAACCCGGAGGCGTTAGAAAAACGTTTTTATGAAAATTTAAAATTATCAGAAATAATGAAAGCAACTGGACCTGGTATTTATATTCATTATGCGTGTAGACCATCCGAACACTTGTACGGAGAACCAAACACATATTTATCTGAAGAAAATGAACAAACTAGATACCATAATCGCTTCTTAAGAAAAAATTCTCAAAATACCTTGCGCGCTGCGGGAGTTGAGTTTGAAAGAGATTATACAGCAACAGCAGACATAAACGGAGAAATTATAGGAAAATTTAATAATTGCGAATGGTTAGAATATGTTACAATAGCAGAAAATGTTACTAAAATTGATAGGGAAGCATTTGCGTCGTGTATTAAGTTAAAAACCGTTACATTTTTAGGTAATAATTTAAAATTTTTAGGTAATAAAACATTTAAAAACTGTGAAGAACTAAAAGAAATTGTGTTACCAAACAATATTGATTATTTAGGTGAATTTGTTTTTGAGGGTTGTCGTAGTTTAGAAAAGGTTACACTACCAAATAACCTAAAATTAAACCACGAAATAAAAACCCAAACCCTCCGACCGCCTGCGCTTTCCGATGAACCGTCGGACCGGACCGTATCACTCGAAAGAGGATTATTTAAGGGCTGTTCCAACTTAAAAGATGTTATATTTCCGGAAGCACTGGCCGAAATTAAAACAGAAGTATTTAAGAAAACGGGTTTACCTCGCTTAAACCTTTCATCATTACAAAAACTCAAATATATAGGCGTTCACACTTTTTCTGAGTGTAAAACATTAACCGAAATTACTTTACCAAACACTGTTAAAGAATTGGGACATTGTGCGTTTATGAGTTGTCCTGAATTAGTCAAGGTTACATTATCTAATAATATTAAAGTTATTAAAGTATGGACATTCAAAGATTGTAAATGTCTTGCCCATATAAATATACCTGAAAAATTAGAAGAAATAAACGAGGAAGCCTTTAAAGATTGTAAGTTATTAACAACTTTAGTTTTTCCAGACGAAGTTAAAATAGTAACAATAGACCCTACCGCTTTTTCCGGGTGTGATAATTTAAAAACGGTTTCGGTATTTAAAGACACTGAAATTAAAATTAACGGTATTATTATTAATAATTCTGTATATGAATTTAGTTTGGGATCTAAAAGTGTTCGTCTTGAATGTAGAGCTGAACTAACTAATCCCGTAACTGTCGAGGGAATTGATATGAAACCTAAAATAAGCAAAACGAAACCTAACAGAAGAAAAAAGAACAAAAGAAGCAAAACTAAACCAAACAGAAGAAAAAAGAATAAAAAAAACAAAAAGAACTCTAAAAGAAGCAAAAAGAACTCTAAAAGAAGCAAAAAGAACAAAAAGAAATCTAAAAGATAATATTAATTCTTATGCTTCTGTTTCAGAAGCACTACTACTTCCTGAACTACTTACTCTTGTACTTTCTCTTGCTCTTGCTTTTGGACTTGGACTTGTACTTGCTCTTGCTCTTGCTCTTGTACTTGCTCTTGCTTTTGTACTTGCTCTTGCTTTTGGACTACTTGCTCTTGCTTTTGGACTTGGACTTGGACTTGTACTTGTACTTGCTCTTGCTTTTGGACTACTTGCTCTTGCTTTTGGACTTGTACTTGCACTTGCTCTTGGACTACTTGCTCTCGGACTTGGACTTGTTCTTGCTCTTGCTCTTGCTCTTGCTCTTGTACTTGTACTTGCACTTGCTCTTGGACTACTTGCTCTCGGACTTGGACTTGCTCTTGTACTTGTACTTGCTCTTACAGTTGGTGTTTGTCTTCTTTGATACGTTGCTGTAGGTGTCAATTCTGGATCTTCCTCTTCTAAAGAGGAAGAACTACTTAGAGAAAAACTTTTTACACTCTGTTCAGGGTCCTTTATTATATTACTATGATTAATTAAAAAATCAATAATATTCATTTTATTTTCAGAATTTTCAAATGTTTTTAATATAGTCGAGTTTTCTAGTTTGTCAGGGTCAACATTAACTTTACAATGTTCTGTTCTCTTTGTTTTACCTTCCATAAGTATCTCTAAATCTTTACAATTCTGGGCAACTGGGTTATCCTTGATATTTGGTAAACATTTTAGTAATGCTACACCTATCTTTTGACATTTTTCTTCCGGGCAAGAAATTATTTTTCCTGAAAAACCTAATAATTGCTTGAAAATTACATCTGCTTTATCAATATTTGTTTTACCAAGTGTAATATATATTTTAATAAATTCAAAAAATTTAATTATCTTACCATAAAATTTTTTTCGAGTTTTAACATCTATTTTTTCATAAATTTTATGAAAATTTATTTCCAAAGTTAAAATTTTATATATATCAGGGGGTGGGGTTCTCCTTTTTTGAAATTTTTGTTCAATTTCACTTTTTTCAGAATATTTCTCATATACAATTTCATACTCGCCGTCCAGTCCTTTAAATTCATATTTTTCTGTGTTTCCTGTGTTTTTAACTACCATTTTACATTTTTCGTCTATGTTTTTTCTTAAAATTTCTATTGGCAAATCTGTAATTCCTTCATATGATTGTAATAATAACCAACCAGATATTTTATTAACAGAATTCGCATAAAGTGTATAATCAATACTTTGACTTTCATTATATTCACTTAAAATAATTATACTTATACATAATAATAATTTATAAAATCTATTACCTTCATATTTTTTATCTGTAGAAGCAGATATTTCTATTATTTTTTTATCAGTATTTACTTCATATGTAATACTAGATATAACAGTTCCTTTATATATTAAACTAATCATAGGAATTAGTAATTCTACTTCTTTACGGGAAAATATATTTATAGAATCACATTTTCCAAGAAAATGTTTATATGTTCCTAATTCTAGTTCTAATCCACATTTTGTTTTTAATTTTGGATTATAGACTAATTCTAATTTTTTATTTATATTTTTAATAAAAGCTTCATTTATTAAATTATGTTTTTCTTTATATGTATATTCTTTAAAATCTACATAAAATGTATTAGCTATACTTTTTTCTGTTTCTGATTCTATTATTGACTTAATATTTTTATTTATTATACTTTTTCCTGGAATTGGATTTATTTTTATACTTATTGGCGATTTAGTCAAATCTATCTTAATAAATTGTATAGATTGTTTAGGTTTAACTTCTTTATCAAATAATATTATGTTATTTTCTGCTATAAAATTGTCTCTTGTATCACTTCTTTCTACTAATTTATTATTTACATATATTTTCAGTCCTTCAGAATTCCTTTTTATATATAATTTTACAGGTTTACCATTTAATTCAATATCATCCCGCTCAAAATATGATTTACCTGCTACTCCTACATCAACTGCTACTGATCCAGTTCCTATTCCTGACCTAAAAGGGTTTGAAACAGTCATAGTAATTCCTGAACCGCCTCTCATTTTTTTTTTTGTATATTTCATTAATATACTAATATATTTTTATTATATTCTTTTCATAATTTTAATAAAAAATTAGAATTTTATAATACCTATCATTCTCATATCATTTGATAATATTGGTATAAATTTTTTCCTTTTAATTAGTGTTATATCCGATACTAACTTATTCATATCAGTTTCATAATAAAAATCTGTATTTATATCATTTATATAAATATACTTCTTCTCCATATCATTTAATAATAATCTTCTAATATCCCCGTCTGATAATACACCTACTAACTCTTTTTGTTCATTTATAAAAAAACAACAACCTATACTATATTGTGTCATTTGTAATAAAACTTCTTGTAATAAAATTTCTTTTTTTGTATAGTCTTGTTCATTTTGTTTTGTCTCACCTTGTTCAACTTGTTTTGTCTCACCTTGTTCAACTTGTTTTGTCTCATCTTGTTCAACTTGTTTTGTCTCAACTTGTTCATTTTGTTTTGTCTCATCTTGTTCAACTTGTAATATGTCTTTAATATTTATAATTGGAAAATTATAAATTATAATATCCTTTATTTTTTTCAATTTATTCCCTATTGATCCCGCTGGATGATTATTCCTATAACCTTCTAATGTTAGTGATATTTCCTTCTCTATTATAATAGTTAGTATATTTGAGAATATGATTTGAACTAAACAACTATTAGTTGGTAGGGTTTTAATAGTTTTCCCTTCTAACTCTTTTATTAATGGTAAAACTATAACTTCGTCACATATTTTATTAAATAAACTTTCAAATTCACAACATATTCCCCAAATTTTACATTTCTTCTTTTTTATAAATTTACTTAATTCCAATAATTCAAATGTATTTCCACTCTTACTAAACATTATAACTAAATCATTTTCTTTTAAAGTCCCTATATCACCATGTAAAGCATTTAAAACATTTAAATTAAATACTTTAATACCTATGGATTTTAATAAGTTAGTTAAATGAAGGGAAATTGTTTCAGATTTTCCTACTCCTAAAATATAAATATTATTTTGAGATGTAATAATATCCTTTTTGAGTTTTAATATATCGTGTTCTGGAAATTTTTGAATTAAATTTTCATATTCTTTTTGAATTGATACACATGTAGAATAAATACCTGAATCAACTATCATTAATCATATTTAATAAAAAAATATTTATAATTATTTGTATTAATTTAATGATTTATACTTTTAATGAATTATACAAATAAAAAGTAAACTTTATTTTATCTATTGTAGGTTGTTCTAATTTCCCTTCATATTTCTTATCTAATTTATCTAACATATTACATTGTTTACTTTGTTTATCAATGGAATACAAAACATTATAATAATTCAAAATATTAGTCATTTTATCATAAGGACCCATAATGAAATTTTTATCTATTAAATTAATATCCTGTTTTATGATATTAAAAAAAACTTTTTGTTGTTTAATACAATAAAATATTTCATTACCAATAAAGAAATTAGGTTGAAATTCACAATTCATATTAATAACTAAATCATATTTTATACCCTTTTTATTACTAAAAATATTAGCAATGTTAAAACATTTTTTAGTAAGCAACCAATAATTATAATCTGCTTTATTTAATTTTAAAATTGTAAATTTTATTTTCTTCAATTTACTAACTAAATCGGGATTTATGCAATTAATATATCCAAATACATATACATTATAGTATTTATAACTTGCATCTAACATATCAATTATAGCCTCAATATTCTTTTCTATAGAAACACTACCTACTAACATAAAACAAATATTATATTTTTTAATGTCTTGTTTTCTTTCAATTGAAGCAAAATAATCAGTTTTCTTAAATTTTTTTCCTATACAAAAACTTAACATTTGTTCTGGACCGAAAAATTGTTTAGTACAATTATTTAAATTTTCATATAATTCGAAAGGTTTAAATAAATATTGTTCCATTAAATTTCGCGGTATAATTCCCGAAAAATCATTAAAATTCTTTTTGGATAAATCATATATATTTTCATTGGAATAATTTAAATAAAAAGGAATACGATCTGGAAAATCTATATCAGGTCTAGTATAAAAAATATAATCATATTTTTTTTTATTTAGTTTTTCTTTTTCTAAAATCCATTCCCCGCATTTCAAGAGATTATAATGGAAATTCATAATTCTTATTAATACATCATCGGTAGACATCCAATTTATAAATCTTTCTCTGTTTTCTACATATTTTTCAATATCTTCCTCTTCCAAATTAAAATCACTAAATACTAAATTATCTATTGTATGATATTTACTTACCAATTCTATAATTTCGTCTTTCTCTAAACTATGATATACAAAATTAACACCTCCGTTATTCTTAGGTCCTGAATCATTCACCTTTAAATATAAATATATATCACTTTCCTTATAATAAAAACTTCGAATTACATTATGATATATTTTATCATATGTTTTATCAATTGTTCTAACACCACCTAATATACAATATAAAATATTAACACCTCTATTTATCCTATAAGTTACAAAACTATCTAAATTGGATTGTAAATACTTTATAGTTTTAATAAGATGTATATATCCATTTCCAAGTTTATCTACCTTATAGAAATAATAATTTTGGTTTATTTTCTTATATTCAAGGATAACTAATTCATTTTCTATTTTAATAATGTAAATATATTCTTCAGGGTGTTCTTCTTTTAATATAGATACAATTTCTTTTAAAACCAAGGAATTATCTTTTTTTAAATATATTTTTTTATTATTATGCATTTTATTATCATACATAAGAAATCCATTATTTGTTAAATTATTAATAATTGTAGTGTTATTAATATGACCTATAATTACTAATTGTTGTTTTTTATTTATAAACATAAATAGAATAAGTTGTTAAAATTTAAATATATAATAAGGTTATTTCTTAATATTTATTTTATTATCTTAAACTTTTAATTAATTTTTTAGTCATATGATAAAACCAATAATAATTTAAACCCGAAAATATTGAAATTAAATATTTTTTTTTTAAATTAGTTAGTTGATATAAAATATTTGTACAATTTACTACTCTAAAAACAAAAAAACTAATATAAAATAAATATGAATAAATTTTAGTCCATTTATCATTTCCTTCTTGTTTTTTTAGCCATCTTAGATTTAGGGGTACAGTACTAATTTCCGATAAAATTAGTGTTGAATAGATTTTAGGTTCTTGATAATAATATAATATTCCAACTAAAAATAAGGAATGGTGAAAATATGTTATATTTCTTTCATCTTTAATTTCCTTATATAAAGTATAAATTAATACGTCATAAATTATATATCCCAATGAATAATATACAACTAATTCTTGTATACGAAATGAAATTAAATTTGTTAAATATAAACTACCCCCTAAACTCGCAATAAAAGCATGTATCAAACTATTTTTTTTAATAGGATAATTTATATCATTTTTTATATTAAAACTATGAAACACTATAAAATTAATAAAAACATTAAATAAAACATAATTAAATACCATTATTTTTAATTTAAATATAGTTTAAGATTTTAAATTATTTATTAAACAATGAATTATGATATTATATATAGTGTGAATACAACAAGTGACGCACAACTCATAAATATCATTGAATATAATCAAAATATAAATTTTTTAATATGTGTAAACAATTATGATAATATAAATATCAAACATATAAGCATTTTATATATTAATTCATATATTAAATATAATTTGAAAAAACATTTACATAATTTTGAAGTAGTAAATAAGAATTATGAATTTGATTATTTTGTAATTCTTAATAATAATAATTTTTTTAAAGAAAAAATAAATAAAAAAGATTTGTATTCATATCACGAAAATCAAATGAATAATTTATATAAGAATGAAAACTTTAATAAGAATGATGACTTTAATAAGAATGATGACTTTAATAAGAATGATGACTTTAATAATAATAAAAACTTTAATAATAATGAAAACATATTAAAAAACTGGAATCCTTCTTGGGGTTTTGAAATAAAAAAAAATAAAAATTTATTGAATTTGTTACAAGAAAAGAACATAAATCTTGGAAAAATGGATTATCATTGTAAGTATTATAAAAGGTATAATTTTGATAATATAATTAAATTTATAAAAGAAAATGAAATAGATAATATTGATAAGTTAGGGAATATATTAATCAATAGTTTATATTCTAAATTTTTATTAAATCAAAATGTAACTCAAATAACTCAAATAACTCAAATAACTCAAAATGTCTTTTGTAAAAAATATAAAAAAAAAAGAATGGCATTGTTATTTTTTGGTATTCATTATCTTGAAAATATGAATCATTGGAAAGGTGTTATTAAAAATATAGATTTTAGTTTATATTATAAGAATATAAATGATAAATTAATTGAATATTTTTCAAAAAAATTCGAGATAGATATTTTTTTCTGTACGAATAGAAGTAAAAAACTTAATAAATTAATAGAATGTTATAAACCCAAAAGATACTATTTAGTCGACAATGATGTGAATCATATTATTTCTAAAAATAAGAAGGTATTAAAGGCATTGGAATGTTGTATAAATTATCAAAAGGATAATAGAATATTATATGATAATATTATATTAACGAGGTTTGATATTTTATTTGAAAAAACATTTAGTGGAATAGATTATAATAAATTGAATTTAGTTTCTATTTTGGAATATAAATTTAGTATATGTGATAATTTTTATTTATTTCCGCAGAAATATTTAGAACAATTTTATTCAATATTTAAAACATATAAAAAAACAAATTCGCACGTTTTCAAAGTTTTATTTGAAAAAACAATGGATATAAATTATATTTGTAATGAAGAAACTGATATTAATTCTTTATCCTTTTATTCTTTACATAAATTCGACGATGATAAAAAATATTTATTAATTTTAAATGAAAATAATTATGATGAAGGTAAAATTTATTATAATATAAATAAAAAATGTAAGTTGGAAATTAATTGCGGAGTTATAAAATTTACAAAATTAAAAGGAAAATACATTAACATTTGGTTTGGATATAATTTAGAACCTGGAAATTATAAATTATCTTTTAAAATTAAAGGTAAAAAAATTATTAATCCTGATAATGGTATTGGTATAAAAATACATAATCCTATAAAAATATATAATGATTTTTTAAAAAATATAAATGAAACAGAATTTATAGAGGTAAAATTAGATATATGTACAAAAAGAGATAGTTTATGTATCTTTATATTTGATAATTATTATAATAGAGTCGAACTTTTTGTACGGGATATTAATTTTAATAGAGTATAATAAATATTTTTTTTATATAAATAATTTTTATGTATGATATTATTTACAGTTTAATTTTAATTAAAAAAGAAAAAAATTTTATAAATTTAATAAATAATATTAGTAAATATGATAAACTTAATACTTATTTAATTCTAATTTTAACAAATAATAAATATTTTTATAAATTTCAAAATAAAAGAAAAAATATAAAATTCAATTATTATGATATAAAAAATGATAATTTAAATATTAAAAATGATATTATTCAGTTACATATTTACAATTATAATTCGGTAAAAAATACTATAAAATCAAATTATATTATATTCTTGAATGAAAAATATATTTTTAATGCGTATATTCCTTCTGTTAAATTATTATATGATACTATAAATGATAATGATACTATAAATGATAATGATACTATAAATGATAATGATACTATAAATGATAATGATACTATAAATGATAATGATACTATAAATGATAATGATACTATAAATGATAATGATACTATAAATGATAATAAATTTACAAAAAAATATATATTTAAAAATTGGAAACCATCCTGGAATTTAAAAATAAAGAAAAATAAAGATTTAATTAATTTTTGTATAATAAATAAAATAATACTTGAAAAATCAAATGTTTTTTTTAAATTTTATAAAATTAATAAGTTAGATAAAATACTAGAAGCATTACAAATAAATAATTTAATATTTGAAACTATATTGCTTATTAGTTTTATAAAAAAAAATAAAATTTGTTATTTAAATATTAATGATAAAATTATAGAGAATGAAATTTATAAAATATTATTTGTAATTTGTGGAAATGCCAGAACATTTATTTCTTGTTTTAATTCTTGTTATCAAAATGTTATTAAGTCATACGAAAAATACGATATATATATTTATTTTTATTTAAAATTAAAAGATTCTGGTCCAAAAGGACAAATAAATTGGAATTTTAATTATAATGATATAGATATAAATGATATTATAAATTTTATAAAAAAATATGATTTTTTAAATATAAAATACAAAATAATTGATACTGATGAAATTACTGATGAAAAATTATTATTACAAGTAAAAAATAGAAATAAATATAAAGGTTTTTTATCATGTAATAAACATTTAACAAGAGCAATGCAATGCCATTATAATTTTGAAAAATGTGGATATTATATTTTAAATTATGAAAAAAAATATAATATAAAATTTGATATATTTATTTATATTAGACCTGATTTATATTTTTATAATAATAAAGTTTCATATAATTATTTTAATAATACTACATTATGTATAGGATTTGAAAATTGTATGAATGATCATTTTGCTATTGTTCCTAGAAGTCAATTTGAAGATTTTTTTTTTGGTAAAATGAAAATTTATAGAGAAAATAAAGAGATTAATTTTTATGACGCCGAAAGCATTTATGCTTATTCGATCAATTATGATTTTTGTGTTAAAGTAATTTTTCCATATTATATTAAAAGAACATAACCTATTTCCTATTATATTTTATTAAAATATCTCTAACTGATTCTTTAATATTTTTAATATTCGGATACATTTTCTCTAATTTTGTAGTACATAAATAATTATTAGATCTCTGACTTGATAATATTTTATATTGTTCTTCTATGAGGAAGTTCTCCCATTTGAAATTAGGGTCTACTATTTCCCTATACATTTCTAAAATTTCATTATGACTTATTAAACCTGGATTTGTTAAATTTAGTGTGCATGTTTTCTTATTTTCCATTAAATCTAAAATTATTGGGAAAAAATCAGGTAATACTGTCATTGAATTTGGTATTGAACATATTTTTTGATAATATGTTATCTTATAAATAAAATTCCTTTGATTTTTTTCCTCATTTTTGTTCTAAATAATCTATAGTAGTATATTCCTTATTATCTATTTTACCATGTGTTCTTCCTATAAATGTTATTATATTATCGGGAGAATGACTAAGTATTTCTTCTCTTAAAGAAGATAAATCATTTACTCTACTTTTTCCTTCTATTATTTCTATAAATATATTTTCTTTATGTAAATATGAAATAAATTGTTGACCTATCCAACCTTTAGAACCGTAAATTAGTAATTTCATTATATTTTATTTTATAATAAATTTTAAGTGAGATTAAAATCTTATTTTTTTATATAATTAATAGAATAAAATAAAATAATTTTAAATGGATTATAATTTCAATATCTGGATAAATCATAAATATGACAAAAATCTATATAGATTTCATATTATTGATAACATGTATCAAATGACATTAGATAAATTAAAAGATTTAGGATTAGAATTAAATGATGAAGAATATTTTTTTAAACAATTTGTATATTTTATTTATCTTAATAGTACTAAAAAAAAATATAGAGGAATAAAAATTTTAGATATTGAATTAAAATATGAATTTGATAAATTATTTATAAATGATTTAATAAAATTATATAATAACTTACAAGAATATATGACCAACAATGCCTTTAATTTATTAAATAATATAGAAAATAAAAATTTTATATACCTAATATTTAAAAATGTAGAATTTAATATTGATAACCAATCTGATTCTGATAATTCAGATAATGAGGATTGTTACTTTGATTAAGCAAATACCTCATCCAGACTTTTTTTAGTATAGTAATATAAAACCGACTCATATAGAAATCCGTATCTATAAATATACATTTTGAATTCCTCGATTGCTTTTCTTATTGCTGAACTCAAATTCCAACTTCTATCATGCCATCCATTCTTACATTCTACCCAATAGAGTATTCCTCCTTCATCGCAACCGTCTTCGATTCTCTCAACAATTTCAAAATTATCTTTAATTTCTATGAATCTTTTATTCATATGAGTTATGAAATTGGCGTCTTTTGTTGCGTCTGTGGCATTTTCCTTGTCGACTGCTTCGTGTATTTCTTGATTTAAATCAATAAAATTTTCTTTCACACGTGAATCCCAATCATATTGTAAACCTTCTTCTTGAGTTTTTGTTTTTGTTTTTATTTGGTTTGAAGTCATATTTAAATCAATATACTATAAATAATTCTTTTCAATTTTTTATTATATAAAAGTAAATTAAATTTTAATTAAAATATATTTATTTTCTTTTATAATAGTATAAAATGCCAAGAAATTATCGTTCCAAAAAACTTAGTTACAAACAAAAACGTTCTCGAAAGGTTTCTAAAAAACAAAGACGTTCACAAAAAAAAGGAGGAAGTAAAATAAATAGTTTGCGTTCAGATAACCATAAAGGGGGAAGCAGAAAACAAAGAGGGGGATTTGTTCGCGGAGGTACTAATATCTTAAATATAACTTCCCAAAAAGGAGGTTATAATAAAAGTAAAAGAAAGTTACGAAGAAAATTTAAAATTAATAGAAAAGTAGGTGGTTGTGGTTGCTCAATGAATAAAACTTTTTAATTATTATATTTTTATTTTATTATTGAGACCATAAATCATTATTGAATGGATTAACAGTAATATCATTTCTATTTTCTCTATACATCTTAATCTTATTTAAAATATCTCTACCTCTTATTGATACAGGTATAGTCTTAGTTCTTTCTCTATCTTTTGGTTCTGGTTTAACTCCATAACAATTTACACCAAATAAATTATCTTTATTTTCAAAATATCCGCCATTTACACCCCAATCTCCACAACTCTTAGCAGTTTCAGGGTCTCCTTGTAATTTTTGCCAAGTTTTTTTTTGTGTAGGATACCAAGCCATTTGATTCTTAGACCAACCATAATTACACCACTCGGCACCTTTCGTGTATGAGTCTACCACCTGTTCATATGACGCCAAATCTGCTCCGTGTGCTTTACAAACTGCCTCCGCATCATCATAGTTAAATACATTATTCGCTATATTGAATACTTGCTTTTTATTATTAGTATTTACTTTAAATGTATTGTTTTTAACATTATTTAATAAATTTACCATATTTGAATCATCGGTTCGTCTTTTTCTCTCTTTGTCGTTTTCCTGCTCCTGTAATTCTTTATTTAAATTATTTTGTTGTCTCATTTTATTTATATTATTTTGTAATTGTTTTTCTTCATTATTGTTATTATTGTTATTGTTATTGTCAGAAAATGATAAAACTTCCGGATATTTCTTGTAAATATAATATCCTACTATACATACCACTACAATAAATAATAAAACAACTAATAAAAATATAACATTTTTATTTTCTTTTACCTTATTACTAAAACTTTTATTTTTTATATTTCTTATAGTAGTATTTATATTATTTCCTTTATTATTTCCTTTATTGTTATTGTTATTGTTATTGTTATTATTATTCATTTTATTATTTATACCTATAATTTTATTAATATTCTTATTGTTTGAATTTACTGTATTCGTTTTAATTCTTTTTTCCATTATATTTATATACTATATTTTATTTTCATAAAAATATATTTAATCCTGTAAAAATATATTTAATCCTGTAAAAATATATTTAATCCTGTAAAAATATATTTAATCCTGTAAAAATATATTTAATCCTGTAAAAATATATTTAATCCTGTAAAAATATATTTAATCCTGTAAAAATATATTTTCTTAATCACATTAAATTATTTTTTCATATAAAATAAACAATAAGCCTTTTCTGATACTACTTCATTTTCAGAAATCCTGGAAACAGACGTATCATTGAAATTATACCAATTTCCGTCCTCCATTCTACAATAAGCAAAATAATGCCCTCCTTGTAAACTACCTATATGATTAGAAACGCCTACTAAATCATAAACATTGCTTTTTTTCCTATATCCAACACAATATTTACATAAATCTAAATTTTTTAATGGAAAATCTATTTTTTTTGTAATTTTATCACCATTATTCATAAATCTCTTTAATACTACGATTAACACTTTAGGTAAACTCCAGAATTTTATCTCCTTATAATATTTTATATACTCTTTAGTTTCCTCATTAAAATATAAATTATCTTCATCATCTATTAATTCCATTGTTGTAAATAAATCAAAACAATCATATATATTTGTTTCTTCATTGTCGGGTATAGGTATGGCGTGATAGCATATAGGATCATAATTAGTAGATAATATTTTTTTATCTAAATCATAAATCCTAGAACTATTTTGACAATAAAATAAATCTATAAAAATAGAATAACTATCCTTAAAAAAAACTTTCCACATTTTCATCGCGTCTAAAGCACATTTATCTAAATCATTCTTCACTTCACCTGTTATATTTATATTTACCTTTCGACATACACCATTGTGCATTTTATCAATTAAAAAAATCAAAAATTCCTGAACGTCATTTTGCCCATTACCTACAAAATTCAAATTTAATCCTTCTTTTAATGAAACTATTATTATTTCTCTCCTAAAACTTTCTGGAGATATTACAGAATTTTTTGTATATTTCCCTAATAATAATTTATACCATTGAATAATTAAATTTAACTCTGGGTTTTCTTTATTTAAATCCTCTAAAAATTCCTTCTTTAAAAAATATTTTTTCAACTTTCCTATACCCGCTAAACACTGAATTGCGGAATTCATATAACATGTATTACCGAAATTTACTAATCCACATAACCCCCGTATTTCTTCAGAAGACATAATAAAATTTATAAACAAATATTCTTTAACTAATTTAAAATTATGTTATTAATTAAAATAATATATCATATATCTAAATGGATAACTCACTTAGATTACAATTATTAAGAACCAAAAGAGAATTACAAACCACTATAAATCAAATAGATAATATATTATTTTATAACACTAATAATAATATACCAACTACACAAAGAAATAGAGATTCTAGAACCAACTCATCCAGACAATTTATTGAAGGTTTAATGAATATATTAAGTTCCGGAAGACAATCCGAATTTAATACTTCCCCTATAAATAGTAACTCTTCCTATAATACTTCCCCGATAAATAGTAACTCAGCATATAATACTTCCCCCATAAATAGTAACTCTTCCTATAATACTTCCCCAATAAATAGTAACTCAGCATATAATACTTCCCCCATAAATAGTAACTCAGCATATAATACTTCCCCTATAAATAGTAACTCTTCCTATAATACTTCCCCCATAAATAGTAACTCAGCATATAATACTTCCCCCATAAATAGTAACTCAGCATATAATACTTCCCCCATAAATAGTAACTCTTCCTATAATACTTATCCTCGTAGTAATATAAGTAATCAAACCCCAATAAGTAATCAAACCTCCTTGGGTAATCAAACCCCAATAAGTAATCAAACCTTCTTGGGTAATCAAAATTCGTTACTAAATAATTATAGTTCATATTCTATAAATACATCTTCAATGCCTCATATATTACCCGATTTAATAGAAGTTACTTTATATAGTCAAAACAGTAATATTAATACAAATCCAGATTGGGAAGACGTTGCGATTACTCCTAATATTCAAGTATTATCTAATAGTTCTTCAATTCATTTATATAGCACTTTAGAAGATACATACGAACAATGTACTATTTGTAGGGAAAATTTTACAAGTAATAGTATTGTTAGAAAAATTAATAACTGTTCTCATATATTTCATATTAGTTGTATTGATACTTGGTTTGAAAGCAATATTACATGCCCCGTTTGTAGAATTGATTTAAGAGATACCGGGTCATTAGAGGATATGGAAAGTAATGATAATACTATAGTAGATGAAATAGAAGAAATAGATGAAATAGATGAAATAGAAGAAAGTGAAGAAATAGAAGAAAGTGATGAAATAGAAGAAAGTGATGATAATACTATAGTAGAAGAAAGTGATGAAATGGTTGAGAGTGAGATTGTTTAATTTATATATAAAGATTAATATTTATATAAAATATATGAAAGATAAAAAATCATTTATTATAAAAGAAGGTAAATATTCCATTATTTTAGGTAATGGAAATTATAGCGATTTTATAAATAATGAAAAAGAAAATAAAGAAAATAACATTATAAATCCTATATATAATTACATAAGCGATAGTTCAACAGATGACGAATCCATTTTTATTAAAGTTAAACAAAACAGTGTAGTTATAAAAAATAAAAAAAAACAAAATAAGAATATAAATAATACTAAAACCAATTTTGATAAATTAATAAAAATAACATATAAAACAGATTATCATAATGAATACATTTTAGATATAATAAGAAATATTGAAGGGCATCATTTTTATTATTCTATTCCTGAAAAAATAAAGTATGAAATTGATAAAAGAAGTATGTTATATACCTATATTTCAAATTTAAAATTTGATTATTGTATTCACGAAATGATTACACTAAATAAAGATTTATATTATTCTTATATATCAAATGAAGGAAATTTAGATTTGCAAAATATTTTTCAAGAAATGTACAAAGATAATAATATTTCTATATGGAAAGGAAATACTAAAAAAAAAATGTATTCATTTATTAAAAATATATTAGAAGCTCTTGATTTCCTTCATTCCAATAAAATAGTTCATTTAGATATAAAGCCAGAAAACATAGTTTATAATGATTTTGTTAGTTTACCAGATAAATATTTTGGTAAAAGATTTAAACTAATTGATTTTGGTTTTGCCGTCGAGGAACCATTTGGTAATGCTAAAAACAAAATGGTTGGAACTTCTGGTTATATGCCTATTTATTATGGTAGACTTGATGAACCTTATTTACCTCCCAAAAATCCAACAGATTGGAAACATAAATGTCATATTAGTTTAGATTATCCTAATGATTTTAGGTATTCTTTATATAAATCTGATATTTATTCTCTAGGTAGAACTATATTTTATTTAGATTACTTACTCGAAGATTTTTTAAATATAAATGTAAGTAAATTATTCTCGTGTATAAATAGAAAAAAATATAATAATTATTATATATTAAAATTAACACAATATATGACAGAAGAAAAAATAGAAAAAAGATATAATATTAAATTATGTTTAAGATATGCTTCCGCAAATTTAATTTTAACTTAAACAGGTTTGAACCAATTTGTAATCGGTCTAATTTTATTTTTCTTATTTGTTCCTTCTCTAATAATATTTTGAAAAAGAATATCAGCCGTGATTTCATTTCTTTTCTTAGTTAATTTTTCATTTGCTTTCTCTTCTCCATGTTTATCATTATACATTTTTTTCAATCTATTCATATAATCTTCATCGTGTGAATATCCTTCTAATTGTTCTACAATAAGGGCATAAATTTGACAAACAGGTTTTTGTATTTGATTTGTAATATAGAATAAATAATCTGGTTTTAAATTGTATTGTTTAATAAATGACGGATGTTCTACCTTATCTCCCTGTAATATTCTTTGTCCTTTTTTCTCTGGATACTGAATGTATATATATGGAAGTCTTTCATTTGGAAGTGGTTTATTACCTGGTTCTCTCTCGCCAATTCTATCTGCCAATACCTTATGACAGATTGATTCGGGATTCTTATAATAAGACTTTAAACTCTTGGTAATTGTTAACATTTCCATTGGGAACTTTCCATTAATTAATTTATTTAATTCTTCTTTTAAAAACACAATTGATTTTGGTATATCTTTTTCTTTCATTATAATATCCATTATACCTCCATATATATGTTTCACTATATCAGCATTATCTCTTCTTTTTAAAACAATGCCCATAGATGTCTGTTTATATTTATCTAAATCAAACTCATACTTATCTCCAATATATCTCTTCTTTGTAAAGAGAATGAATGGCCAGAATGTCTTTTCATATTCTAACTTATGCGGAGGCTTCAAGAAGTTTTGAATATACTTCTCTGCCTCAACACCTAACTCTATCGAACGCTTTAATCCTTCCTTATTCTTGAGAATATTTCCCTTTTCATCTTTTGGATTAAAGTTAATAAAGATACTGTCCGTGTCACCATATATAATCTTAGCGCCTTCAAACTTCTCTTCGGTTTTTTCTTTCGCAAGGTGTAATAGATTTCTCCCTGTAGCAGTAGTACTAGCAGCAATATCTTTCAAATATATCTGACTAGTTCTTGCGCCAATCTGCCCATATAAAGAATTTGCTGTTACTTTATACGCCAATTGTAAACCATCAAAAACTTCTTTTTCGAATTCATTATAAGTATCTTCATTATATACTATATTTTCCTTATTAAATTCCATTTTTTCACCTTCAATATTATTTATATATACAATATCGTCTTTTTCGTTGTATAATCCACTAAATTCATTACCTTCACTATCCTTAACGGTTTTGTATAGAATTTTCTTTCTTGCGGATTTACGCGCTTTTAAAAGTTTCTGAAGAATTTTAGGAATTAATCCTTGTTCTCCATCCTTAAATTGAACGAATCGACAAGTCTTCTGTCCCATTTTATTTTTTCCTTTACTTTTAATTAAAGGATTTTTCCATTCGTATACGTCATGTGTAATATCTAAATAGTCTACTCCAGGAAGATTATTATATTTTTCTTCCATAACATAAGTATCGTGAGATAAATTTTCACTAATCATAGCGGAAGGATATAAAGACGAATAATCTAAAACGACAACAGGTGTTTCCAGATAAATACCTGGATTTGGTGGCAAAACAATTGCTCCTTCATACCCACCTTCATCTACTTCTTCATCCGAATCATCATCATATTTATATTTTAATTTAGTTTTTTCTTCTTCTTTTTCTTCGTCAGTTTTCGGTTTTTTTAAATCCGGTAAAAGAAAGTTATTCTCTCTACATTCCCTAGATACTAAAGAAAAGATTTTTACACCTTGACCTCTTAAGAAAATATAGGAAAGAGGGACAATACAAACATTTGCCATACCAATATTATTGGATATAATACTAAGTTTGTTTATCAATTTATTACATAAAGCACAATCCTGAATACAATATTTCGCCACTATTCTTCTACCCTCCGCGTCTTGCTTCTGTAGTCTAAAAATATCTTTTGGACCTATATCATCCTTGGCTAACCTCCATGAAGGATTCTTTGATAATATTTCTTTATCAATTCTCTCATTTAAAGTAATCGTATCACCTTCTAACTTTAAAATATTGAATTTTTTACCTTCCATATATTTATCGTTTTTCATAAAGATTGTAATATAATTACCTTCATTTAAATCGGTTGCTCCAGAAATCTTAAGAATATTACCGAAATTACTTTCCTCTTTTCGTTCTTCTAATTTTTCATTAATAATAATATCTTTAATACTACCGTTAATGAAATTCTCCGCGACAGTATCTAACTTATAAGAAGCTAGTTTATGGTCTTTTTGAATAACTTTCAATAAATCAAGACATACACGCCCCTCCATCGCAATGAAGGTTAATATATTTTCACCTAATGCGGACGAAGAAAGGTTTTTCTCTATCAATTCTAAATCTTTATTTGCCATTCTTCCTAAAGTTCCCATTTCGAAAACTATATCCAATTCTTCGGCTCTTTCATATATAAACTTGAAATCGAAACCAAAGATATTATAACCTGTTACAATATCAGGATCCAACTCCCTTATAAACTTTGCCCATTCCTTTAATACTTCTGCTTCTGTCTTACATGGAACAACTACTGCTCCATCTATCTCATTACAAGTATTCAAAGTAACTATATGTTTAAGAAAACATTCTTGTTCCCCATATCTATGGACGGTTGAACCTATTTGAATCACTTTATCCCCCTCTAAAGAAGGTAAATTATTATCTAATAGTCCTGTGATTTTTTCCACCAATATATCTCGTGTTATAATTCTATTCATTATTTTATGATTTGATATACCTAACTCTTTGCCTACTTTATAAGAAATATCCTCTAAAATACCTATACTATTATCACCCCAAATTCTCTTTGTTTTATCAACTGCTTCTCTTAATTCCTTATTATTCTCTTCTCTTACTATTCTAATAAATAGATGTTTGGTAAGATGAGGAATTAAAGCCTTCAATTCTTTCTTTTTGGGTTTGATACCTTCTTTGGTATATACTTTACTAATATCATCTAAGTTATCTTTTCCTTTAAAAGCAAGATTTACTAGGTACGTTACTAGTTCTTCTCTCTCATTATTCTCATTTAAAACTAAGTCTTGATACAATGTTTTATCTGTATCATTTTTCTTTAGTTTCTTATGAATATTATCTAGAAGTTCTGCTCCCAATTTCTTATAATTCTTTTGTGCCAAAGGGAAATCCCCGTGACTCGAATCACATTCAATATCAAAGGATAACGTAATAAGAGGAGCAATATGAGTATTACTATCTGCTTCTACATCATTCCACTTTGCAGTAATTTCAGTTTGACAAAATGTTAATTTTACTTTATTAACATTATATTTCTTTTGGGGTATTTTAATCCAACCAGAAGGTTTAATATCCTTAATATGACAAAACCTAATAAAAGGTTCAATATTTGTTTCATATAAGGCGTATTTTTTCGGTTTTTTACTTAAAGCCGGTATACTAATTTTTTTCTTTAGAACATTAGTATATGCTCTCATTGAATATGTATTATGAAAAGTTAATTTAAGAAATTTAAGCTTTTCATTATTCGTAAAACCACGAAATTTTACTCTATGTAAAACTTTATGATTAACTAACGACTCCTTATACATCTTCTTTACTTTTCCTTTTAATGTATTAATAAATATTTGGATTTTATTTGTATCCCAATCTTTAGGAATTTCAACGTAAAAGCGTGGTTTAAAACCTAGCACTTTTACTGATATAGACTCATTTTTTTCATCTATTCCAAAAATATTAATAACATATTTGCTATTATCTTCATACTCATCTAAATCTGAATCGTCTAAAGTTTCATTATAACATTGTAAATCATTGATTTGAAATCTTATATCTTTAGAATTATCTTTTAATTGTTTTGGTTGAGTATTTCTCAAATTCATTTTATTATAAACTTAATAAATTAAATTTTTCAATTTTAAATATGTTTTTTCAATTTTAATATCATAAAATATCTAACTTAATATTTTTATCTAACCATAAAATATATGAAAGATTTTGTTTCATTTTTTATATGTATAATACTTATAACAATTATCTATATTCACTTTGAAAATAAAGTTAAAGAAGTTGAATATATCAAATCAACTGTAGATGGTAAAGATTATTTAGTTCAAAATCATAATGATAAACAAGAAGCAGCAGATTTACTCGCAACTATACGTAAAAATCTTATTTTAATTACACAAGAACTAAAAAAAACAAATAATGAACAAGAAGACGTTAACCGCATGATTAATAACTTTAATCCGGATAATATCACTGAAACAGACAAAGACAGTAAATATACGTCATATTCTATTAATAAAGGTGAGAAAATGGTGTTTTGTCTTAGATCGCGGGATGAGAAAAATAATTTAGTTAAACTTAATACTATGATGTTTGTCGCGATTCACGAATTAGCGCATACTATGACAAAATCAATAGGACATACACAGGAATTTTGGGATAATTTTAGAACATTATTGAAAAATGCCCGTAAATTAGGATTATATGAAAGAGTCAATTATAATGAAACACCAGTTCCTTATTGCGGAATAAAAATTACTGACGACCCTGAAAATTTTAGTGAATAATTATATAAATTTTTCTTTTTCAAATCTTTTTTTATAAAAAAAGTTTATTTAAATATTTACCCAATCTTTTTTATAAAAAAAGTTTATTTATATATTATAATATGAATATAAATGAACAACTTTTTAGTCCACCATTTTGTTTAGATATTTTTAAAGTAATTTATAACAAAAATGAATATCTATTTGTTGGACGACTTAGTAAAGAAGAATTAGTAGCGATTAACAAAATTAAAGAAAAAAAAAACATTACTTCAGAAGAAAGAAATAAACTTAATTTGAGATATGGTCAAACGGGTGTTGATATTCTTAAATATAAATTATCACCTAAAACTATTCTTATAGAAGAAGTAATTCTTCTCAATGATAATATCAAAACTATTAAAGAGAAGATATTTCATACTATGAGTACTAAATATGGTAATGATTATTTAGATACTGATAAACAGTATTTATATACTAAAAAAATATTAGATTATGATTTTATTACTAGTATTATTCCAAATATTTATAATACAAATATACAATACTTGTATAAAAAACATATTGTATTAGAGCTTAGTAAAATAATGGATGTTTCTGTTTTCAAATTAAAGAAAGATAAATATACTATGGCAGAATTACAAGATTATTTCACTAAATTAGTTAATATTAAAATCTACATTTACCACGATATTGGTTTATCACAATATTTCGTCAATAAAAGAAATAATAAAATCATATGTGATTATATCGATTTAACTAAAAATAAAGATACCGATAATGACTTCAACGAAAGAGTTCAAAATAATGACTACACGATTTTCAATAATATTATTAACCAAACTAAATATGATGAAGATAATAACATAAAACTTAATCAAGATATATATCTATTCTGTCTTAACGATATTAAAACTACTCTTCCAAATTACAAATATATAACAAAAAGGTATTTTAGTTTTGCGAATAAAGATAAAATAAGCGATATTACTAAAAATAAAAATATTGACTCCTTGGAAAATTTATATCAAAAACATTCCTTAACTTATAGAAAAATATTAGATAATTTAGGTCAAATGGGAAGACAACTTAATATTATTAATTACGTTAAAGTGGTTAAAAAAAATATTATTACTTTGCGTATTGACTTAATAGGACTCTATGAAATGCTACAGTCAAACAGTGATATACCATTTATAAATATCAAATATACAAGAATGATAAGACATAAATTGAAGAAAACAGTATTATATAAATTACATAAACCTATTTTCAATAAAAGGTCAAATATAACTAGTAAAATTCTTTCCAATTGGAAAAATGGTATTTTAGATATGGATTCGACAGAATATGATAATAGTGAAGAAATGTTATATAGAGAAGGTAATTTTATACATATGGTAGTTAAATATGAAAATAATTATATGACATTTTATATTCAAGAAAATGGAAATATACTCGCAATTTTTCCCATTCTTAAAAACAGAAAAGAAAAACTTAATGATCACTTCTTCAATTATATGAGTCAAATTAATGAAACCATTACATATATCAATAACCTACTCAATAATATAGAAGAAAGTAATAGTCCAGAAAGTAAAGTATATGATATTAATAAATCTATTGTTTTAATAGATGAAACTAATATCAAAAATATTAAAATGAATTTTAGTAAATTTATTCCTCTCGGCAATCTCATAAATCTTAACCAAATCTTTAAAGAAATGAAACTATTCTTTTATTATAATGGTAAAAACAAATACGGTTTTAAAAATATTAATAATTATGGCACTGAAGAATATATCATAAATTATATTATTGATAGGTTCTTTGAAAATAATCAAATTACACTTCAACAACTTGCTCCAGAAATATTAGATAATTTTAATATTAGTGAAAGTGAAATTACACCCCTTTTTAATAAAATTTTTGATAGTGATACTAGAAATGAAAAAATGATTAAGAAAAAAAGAAATAACGAAATTGAAAAAGCAGAAATATACTTTGATAATATCTTAGGTAAACAAAAAACTGTTATCAATTTTACCTGCCATAATATTAATCAATTGGTTTTTGTTAATAACCTCATTAACCTCATTATCATAGAACTTATTAATTTTACTAAAAGAAAGATTGTAAAAAAAAATGATATTAAAGATACTGTAAGTAAATTTAATCTTAAAAAATCATTATTATCTGTTTCTAACTCTGTAAATAATAATAATTATAGTAGTAACGGAAGTAATTTTTCATTAATGAATAATAATTCTAATAATTCTTTTGAAAATAATGAAAATGATAAAAACAATGAAAATGATAAAAACAATGAAAAGAATATTGATAAACCATTTATGCCTGAAAAAATTGACGAGTTAGACTATAAAAATAAAACAGTTAGTAAATATTTCAAACATATGCGTGATAAATATGACCCCGAATTCTTTAAAGGTAGTAATTTTACACGAGGTTGTCCTGCTGTTGAAGATAGAATACCTGTAATAATATCAAAAAATTTATGGAAATATATAACTGAAAATAAAAGACTTAGTGAAGGTTTAGATAAAAGAACAAAGGGCGAAGATATTGACAATGATAAATACCGAATTATCACCGGCTCTGAAGGTAACGAAAATGTCTATATCTGCCCGCGTATTTACTGTGTTAGATGTATGGTCCCCATTAAAACTGACGAATTTATCAAAAAAGGTAATATGTGCCCATACTGTTCCGGAAAACCTACAAAAATAAAAGGTGTCAGAGGTGTCTTTGATGAAGAACATACTATAAAAATAAGGTCAGATAGTTATTGGAAAAATAATAAGTGGGAAAAGATAGAAGTCCAATGTGAACAATGTTTAGAGAAGATTAAATATATTGATTATTATAATAACGATTATAAATGTACTAAATGTAATAGTGAAAATGTAAATGTTAAAGAAGATGAACTCATACCCTTTCTTGAAGATATTAAAAACTCTAAACTGAAAATACCTAAAATATTAGAAAATTCACTAAATCCTATGTATCCTAGAACAAAACAAGGAAGTATTTATCCTTGTTGTGATAAATCTTCTATGGTTAAAAAAAATAAAGAAACAAAGGAAGACTATTTTAAAGATTCTAGCACTAAATTATCACATGACGAATTAGGATTATTACCCAATGATTTAAATGAATTACTAAATAATAATTCTTCCTTTAAAGTTAAAGAAGGGGATTTTGTTAAAACAAAAACTAATAAGAAAAAAATATACTATAAATACCAATTCTTCGAAAATGTTAAAACATTGGCATTCGATAAAAAGAAAAACCTTACTAATAGAAAATTACTATTTAGACTAGGTACTAACAATATTAATGAAAATAACTCCTTTATTATTGCTTTACATAAACTCAAATGTATTAGAGAACACGATATTGATAGAAATAAAAAGGATAGAACACCTTTTAATATTAATGATATTTTAGATAATATAGACCCTCTTGTATATGCGTCAGTTAATAACGGAAATTTACACGAAATATTCCAAACTAATATAGAATTTGATACTAGCAGTAAAGAATATAATACATGGTTTAGTGGTATTACTAAAATAAAGAACTTAGATAAGGAGAGTATAGAAGTCAAAAAATTATATGCTTCCTTTATGAATTTTAGGGATTATTCTAATGATAGAAAACTTTTTAAAGAATACTCTTATTATATTGAATTATTAGCAAAATCTGGTATTTTATTAGATAAAAACTATAATATTGTAATTATAGAAAAGGTATTGGGTGAGGAAAATAATATTAGTGTCAAATGTCCTTTATTTAGTTTTAATGAAAAGAAAGAAACTATTTTTATCCTTAAATTCATTGATGATAAAAATAAAGAATACTTCGAACCACTTGTTAAAATTAATTTCGATGTAGAAGAAAAACCACTTCAATTTAGTTTTACTGAAAAAGACCCTAACTTAGCAAATATTTTCAAAATTCTAAAAGATATATGTCAAAATAATTTAGACAGCATACCATATAATTTATATAATATTACTAACTTAATTAGTAATGATAATATTATGTATCACGTTATTAATAAACAATTCAAAGTTGTAGGTGTTATACTAAATACTAACTTATTCATTCCAACTTATCCATCTGGTTTAAATCTTAATATTCCAGCTATAAAAAGTAAGCATTTTGATATTATTACCTATACAGATATGTTAGATATGAATTTATTACTTTCCTATCAAGAATTTAAAAATGAGAAAGAAAAACTTTTAAAAACTTTAAATAATAACATTTATCCTAACTTTTTAACTGAAAAAAGAATTTCATATACTAAATCAAACGGTAAAAAACATATTAATGGTATTATTACTAAAGAAAAACTATTTATACCACTTTTAGATAAAGAAGACTTTTCTGGTAATGGAAATCAACTTAATAGAGAATACAAAATTAATAATTTAATTTATAATACACAAGCCATAAATTTGAACGATAGGTCTAAACAAATGAATAATTATAATAAAACACAAAAGAATTATGAAGATAATAAAATATTAGTAAATAGAACTTTGTTAAAAAAAGAGAATAGTAATACAAATATGAATATTAGGAGAATTATAAATAATCCAGTTTTAGAGAAAGTTCATAAGAAGAAATTATTACTAAATGAATTATTGAAATTAGATTTAGTAAATGAATTTAGTAATAAGTTAGTAAATGAATTACTTATGAATAAAAAAATTGGTATTGATTTTATAACTAAAAGATTTAGGGCAAAAAAGACTAAAAAAATAAGTAGAAATAATATTGGTTTTGCTATTAATGATTTTAATAATATTAGGAATGAATTATATTCCAAGAAAAAATATAAATATGAAAGAGATATTAAACAATTTAACACTAAGAAAATTAAAAATAAAGAATTAGGAGATAAATATAAACTTAATACTCCTCGAAATATTTCCAATACACCTTTTTCCATTACTAAATCTATTAAAATTAAACCAGATAAGAAAATACCAGTTCCAGAAGTTAATTCTTCATCCGTTGATATGTTTGGTTATGATCGTTCAGGAGAACTAAATGTTAAACCAGGGAAATGTGTTTTACCCTTTAAAACACGATTTAACAGTTATACTGATAAAGAAAAAACCCACACAAAACAAAATACAGAATACTTCTACGATTGTCTACCTACAAGTGACGGTCCGGTATGTCCTACCGGAGATTTAAAGAAAGACGAAGTATTTAAAAGAAGTAACCACCAATATGGATACTGTAACTATAATGATTACTTTGATAGACAAGAAACTAATATTAAAAAAGAAAATACTAAGAAATTTAATGAGGAAGAATGTCAAACAGAACCTATGCTAATTAGAAGAAAAACTAAAGGAGGAATAACCGATAATGTAAAGATTACTAAAAAATGTATAATCAATCAAGATAGAAAGAAAACTGCTTTTAATAAAAAGAATCCTTCTGAAACATTTAAATGTTTGAAAAAAACTAAAAAAGGTTTAAAACTTTTTACAGATAAAGAATCCTCAGATTGTTTTGTATAGGTTATATTATTACATTTATTATATTTCTTCTATTTAAAAGCTTTTTTTGGTTTAAGCTTGTCGCTTCGCTTAATAAAAAGCTTTTTTTTTGGTTTAAGCTTGTTGCTTCGCTTAATAAAAATCTTTTAATTATTTTCATTTAAAACTTTTGAAAAGTTTAAAAAATAAGGATTTATTATTTTTATTTTTAAATTTTATATGAATTCAAATATTTCCCCTTTTTATGATTTTATTTCCGCGACTAAAATAAAAAATTATCTTTTAGATGACCCACTTTTAGATTGGTTAAACCTTTATGGTGAGAAGAATGGTTTCTTTAAGAAAAAAGAAGATAATAAATTTAGTACCTTTATTAAACAAAAAGGTATAGATTTTGAGGAAAAAATATTTAATCATATTAGAGGAAAATATTACACTAAAACTCTTGATTTTGAATTTACAAAAGACACTAATATATTAGAATTTTATTTAAGAAAATATTATAATACTATCGACCTTATGAATAATGGTGTTCCTATAATATTTCACGGTGTAATATTTGATTTAGACAATAATTTATTTGGCATACCTGATATAATTATAAGGAGTGATTATATTAATAAAATACTAAATTATCCGATAATAGAAAATATTGAAGATATGAATATAGGATGTAAATTTAGTAATAGGTGGCATTATTTAGTAATAGATATAAAATTTTCTAATTTAGTCTTTAGGAACGGTGGAAAATTACTTAATAATGTTGGAATGTTCCCATATTATAAATCGCAAGTTATGATATATAATAAATGTTTATCTTATACTCAAAATTATCAACCTAATAATGCCTATATCTTAGGTAGGAAATGGAGAAGAGGAAATAAAAAAGGAAATAATAGTTTCGACTATTTAGGGAAAGTTGATATCTTCGGCAAAGATAAAGATATTTACACTAAAACTGAAAACGCTATAGAATGGATTAGAGACCTTAAGGAAAATGGTGCTGAATGGGATATTTTTCAACCAAATAGAACAGAACTATATCCTAATATGAATAATAGTAATTATGATGGAGAATGGAGACATATAAAAAAAGAAATAGCAAATAAAAATAAAGACATTACTTCTTTATGGAATTGTGGTATCAAGGAGAGGAATAATTGTTTTAAGAGGAAAATATATGACTGGAACAATATAGAATGTAATGCGGAAACATTAAATTTAAGTGGGAAAAAGGCTAAGATTTTAGATAGTATATTGGATATTAATAGGAATACAGAAGATATAGTATATTCACCGAGAACTTTACGAAACTTAGACAATTTGAAAAAGTTGGAGAAAGATAAAGTTGAATTTTATGTAGATTTCGAAACTGTTAATGATTTAAACGATAATTTTAAGAAATTACCATATACTAACTTCGGGACTTGTATTTTTATGATAGGGTGTATCTCTAACTATTATGATAAGGATTTAGAAGAATATAAAAGTGAATTTAAATGCTTTATTGTAAAAAATTTTAGCAAAAAAGAAGAAACAAAAATTATTGAAGAATGGTTAAACTATATGAATACAATGTCTTTGAAATATAATACTGATAAACCTAAAATATACCATTGGAGTAAGGCTGAACCCAATTTCTATAAAAATGCGGTTTTAAGAAATAAAAAAATATTCGATTGGCAACAACTCAACTTTATAGATATATTAGACATATTCAAGGAAGAACCTATCTGTATTAAAGGCGTTTTCGGTTACGGTTTAAAAGAAATATCCAAGGCATTATTCAAATATGGTATTATTAAGACAACGTGGGATATGGATATGGATGGTAGAATCGCAATGTTGGAAGCAGAAGACGCAATGACAGAAAGTAAAAACTTAGGGGTTTTATTTTCAGAAATGGATATAGTAAAAGTTATAAAAAAATATAATTATATTGATTGTCAAGTGTTATTTGAAATATTGGAATTTTTACGGTAATTATTTTGCCTATATTTTGTTACACATTTTCTTCATTTGGTGTATTTTCTCCATTTTCTTCATTTGGTGTATTTTCTCCATTTTCTTCATTTGGTGTATTTTCTCAATTTTCTTCATTTGGTGTATTTTCTCCATTTTCTCATTGGAAGCCCCCCGAGACTATTCGCATCTTCTGCGATGGCGGAGGGTATGTGTGCGAGTGCACCGTGCGTGTTCGTCGTCATCGAGTGGACGGGGGCGGTGGATGGTGTTGCTGTTGATGAGTGTCTGACTTCTTTGGGGGAGGCGGGTTGTGGGAAAAAATTTATAAGAACTTTATTTTCTTTATCAAAAGTTTCTTCGTTTCCTTCATTAATCTTATAGGTGGTTTTTAACACAGGTTTTTTATATTCAGTAATTGACATAAAAAAAGTAATTTTTTTATCTTTTCCTTTTAAAGTAAACATTTTTACTTCATTAGTCTTAGTATTAATCTCATCATTTTGGAACAAATATAATTCTATTTCTTTTTCGTGTTTATGTTTAAAAACTTTTTCTCTCGCGGAACCACGTCCATTATCTAAAATTTTATAAGTTATGGTACTTACTAGAGTAGATTTAGCACTGTCGACATTGCCTAATATAGCAACACGTATTTCTTTCATTTTTATAAAAAAAAATTTATATTATTTAAGTAATCCATAATAACCATTCGCAACCCAAAAAGCAGTCATTATTACAGATATAATATTCCCAAAACTCATAGTTTTCCTGAAATATACTATTATCAAAAAGGAAATCATTGTTAATACCGAGCAAGTAAATTTTCCTATTAGAATATTTCTTTTATATTTATAGTCTTTTTTACTTATATTAAATAGAGGCCATAAACTCGAAATTAAAGTAAATAATCCGAGTGTTTTGCCAATATATATAGAATCTTTCTTTTTTATATGTTCTCCTGGTAAATTTATAATTAATAGAGGGAATAAAAACCATATTATACCGAATACTAATGATATAAAGAAATCTAAACGTAAATGCCTATTTAATTTTTTTTGTTTATCTTCTTTTGTTACTTCGTTTGTTGCTTTGCTTACTTCGTTTGTTGCTTTGCTTACTTCGTTTGTTGCTTTGCTTACTTCGTTTGTTGCTTTGCTTACTTCGTTTGTTGCTTTGCTTACTTCGTTTGTTTTTTCTAAAAAGCTTTTTGTTTTTTGGTCTAAGCTTTTTTCTAAAAAGCTTTTTGTTTTTTCTGAAAAGTCTTCTTCATTAATAAATTTTTGGATAGTGTTATCATCTATAGATTTTATATAGTTAATGAAAGTTTCGTCTATAAGTAAAAGTGAATTTGAAAGGTGATAGAATAATTTAAAAATACCATATATTATACCAACGAATACTGCTATAAATAAAAAAATTTCAAACATATTATATTTTTAATATATTTTTTTATAATTATTAATACTTAATTTAAAAAAAATTATTTTTCTGATATCAAAAAATTATATATTAATAATATATAAAATGAGTAGTTGTAATTTGAGTTCCCCTAATGTTAATAAATACATTGATTTTGATACCGCAGCGGATAGTCTTCCTTTAGATAAGGACGGACAATTTACACAAACTGGAGGAGGTATTGGATATAACTTAAGAGTTGAAAATGAAATGATAGGTGGTCTTCCAGAAGTTAAAGGATACCAAAACCAACCAGAATTAAGAGATGGAAATTTTGTTGACAGTAATTTAGATGCACTTTGTGATCCTACCGAAATGACGGGTGGAAGTAAAAACAAACTTTTTAGAAAAAAAAAACTTTTTAGAAAAAAGTTTAGATCAAAAAACAAATCAAAAAACAAATCAAAAAACAAATCAAAAAACAAATCAAAAAACAAATCAAAAAACAAATCAAAAAACAAATCAAAAAACAAATCAAAAAACAAACGAAGTAGCAAGCTTTTTAGAAAAAAGCTTAGACCAAAAAAAAGTAAACGCAAACGAAGTAGCAGATTAAAAAGCAAACGAAGTAACAAAAGAAAACAATTAAGAGGCGGTAATGCTTCATATACTGAAGCATTTAATGGTCCAGAAAATGTATATGATTATAATATGGGAAATAGAGAATTTGGTTGTAAACAACCTAATTGGGATCCTAAATGTGCATAAATATTATAAAATATTTTCTAATACTAATATAAATGGTAGAAGGAATAGTAGCGGCAGTATCAGCCGCGACAGACGCAGCATCTAAAACAGATTCTACGAATAATATAGATGATTCTATTAATAAATCATGGTTTTCTGACTCATTGGATATGTATGATCTCGCATATGGACCCAATGGTTCCAAATGGTTTGCTGATTGGTATAATGGTTTATTTGGAAAATTGGGAGGTCACGAATATGTTTGTTGGAAACTTCCTGAAATTTTTACACCTAGATTTTATTCAAAAAGCTTAAGTGAAGGAGTTGAATTGGATAAAGATGGAAAAAGATATTTAGATATGAGTAAATATGGTGAACCCAGAGAAGGCAAAACTTTTAGAACTTATGGTGAAACACCTATAGACTGGAATAAAATCATTTATTGCCTAACTGTTAAATTATTTTTATTTCCATGGTTTCATATATTTTTTTTCCTTGCGAGATATACAATTATATTTTTTAAGATTCTATCAGTTCCATTAGAATTTATATTTAAAGCTATTATCAATACGGTTACAATTATTATTCCAAATGCACCTAAATTTGATTTTACTTATAAAAATAAGGTTGGTATTGATAATATAATACCTTCTGTTCATTTAGGACATGCTTTTTATGCTTTGCTTGGAATAACATTACCATATTATAAATTTGATGCAAAGTTTGGAGAAAGATACGGAACAGGTGGTTTAGGATTTATCATTCTTGCGATAATGGCAATATCAGCAGTCATTATATTTGTAGGGGGGTCCAGTGTAACAGTCGCAGTGGTAGGATTTGCTATGTATTGTTTAAAATTAATTAGAGCATTAGGCGATTTTAGTACAGATGGGAAAGACGCACCCGCTTCAAGTAAAAAAGAATAAATTAAGTACAATTACCACCTCTATTATTAGTACAACATTCTGAATCGCTATTTTTTTTACAAAACCACCACCATTTATTTCTTTGGTTTTCTTGTAAATTCATATTTGCCCTACATTTTTGACTTTCTTCTTTCTTATGCTCAAGTTCTTCATCTAATGTTTTTCCACACTGTAAAGGATAATCAATAACCCACGCTTGTTTTCCTGAGCCTCTTTTATCTTCTTGTCTCATTTGCCCTCCACCTTCTTTATTAAAATATAAATCTTGATTTTTAAATGGTAAGTAATTTACTGGTTTTCCGTCTTTTGCTCTTGGAAGACATGTAGAAGAATAACCACCACTACATATAAGCATTCTATGATTATCATCACCTACTTTGAATTTCTTATCTTGATTTGCCATTTTTATTACTTTACAATGTTTTGGATTTGGGTCTTCAGATTTACACCAAACACAATTTTTGTCATTATTACAAGCATTTTCACTACCTCTATGTTTCCAACAACAATCTTTATTATCTTTACATTTTAATTCTTTATTTTCGTCTAGTGGATAAGTTGGATCTGTATTTATAGTATAATTGGATCCCCTCGAATTTTTCATTGTAGGCATACCTAATTCATGTGCCATAGTTGTGGGGTCTTTGCCTGCTTCTTGTGCTTGGATATTTCTACATTTATTATTTATACAAGGTTGAGGTAATTTACCATTATTAATACCCCTGAATTGATAATTTTGTTTACATTCGTGGTCTGGTAATTTCTTTCCATCTTTTATACAATGTTCATAATTATTACTTTTTATAATATCGCATAATTGACATTCTTTTTCACTTGCTACATCATATTCAAACCAAGTAGGAATTTCTGGTTTAGAACCAGAGCATTTGTCATTTATAGTTGTAGTTGTAGTTGTAGTTGTAGTTCCACTAGTAACACCACTTCCATCAGTAGAACTATTTGTACTATCTCCTGAATTATCAATTCCACTTCCAGTTCCAGTTCCTCCTAAAGAAGTAGGTTTTTTACAACATACTATAGTATCCTTCATTATATGTTCCCCTACTATATCATTTGGAGGACATATACTATAATTTTGTATACGTTTTGTACCATCTTGTTCGCATTCTTGAACTCTTTCCATTCTTGCTGATAATAATTCATAATAATTATTATCTTCTCTATTTGCTTCAGTTCCCGATCCAGAATCACCGCCAGTTAGTAAAGAACCAAATAATTTTGCGTATAAATCATCTCTCTCTTTTTGTGCGGCCTGTTCTGCTGCTAGTTGTTGTCTTTGTGCGGATACTGTTTGACCTGCTGGATAATGTGCGTCAAAATGCGTATGAGAATTAGATGCTTCTGGTAAACTATTATTTTGATTAGTTCCCTGGTTTGAAGAATAATTTCTTCCGTGAACAACAATTCGTGGAGCAAATATACCAGATACACCATCTGGTTTATATTGTACTATATTAGGATAACCTGAACTCTTACCAGTAGAATGATTGTGTGTTAAACTTCCATTTTGTAATGGATGAAATATAAAATTACCACTTTGTTGAGACATTTATATTAAATATATATTTTTATATTTAAAAGTAAATATAAATTTAAAATAATTACTATTTATATTTATTGAATTTATATTTATGGAATTTAAATTTATTTTAGAATATATATTTATTTTAGAATATATATATTCATTTACAATAGTAAGGTCGTTAATAGTAGCTTTCCTTATATTATTATATGCCGCATTTTTTTATTATTTAGTTTTTTTCTGTGTTCTGCGAAAATATGGAATTGTTAGGGAAATTTTTAATATTAAAGATTAATTTTTTGGTAATTCATATATATCAATTATAAATAACTTAAATTTTTAATTATTATAAGAAATATTAAATAAAATATTAAAAACAAAAATAAAAAATGACTATTAATGAAAATTTAAATGAAAGACTGTTACAACAAGAAATAAATGAAGATTTAGATAATACTGATATAGATGACAATTTAGATGAATCAATTGCTTATGTTCCTTCTAATAAAAAATTAATACAAATCTATAATTACTTCTATCATAAAGGATATTATAATATTGTTTCCCTACAAATATTCAATTTACTAACTTCCATTTTTATGTTAGTCTTTCTTAATTTTATGTTTATGTGTATAGACTATAAAGGATTAAAACAACTTAAAGAAGAAGACGCTTCTTTTAAAAATTATATTGATTTCTCCAATTTTTATAAAAATAATTTCATATATATTTTTACTACTATAATTATTATATTATATATTACAGTAAGAGTTATAGGTATATGTAATGATATTACAGATTATTATAAGATAAAGAAATTTTATAATAAAAAATTAAATATTGATAATCGAAAAATAGATACTATAACTTGGGGAAAAATAGTAGAAAAATTGGAATTGTTATATGGTAATGACTATAATATATATAATACAAATATGAAAATATTAAAGAAAGATAATATAATAACTACTATTTTGTCTTCCAATATTAATAAATTCTTATATTCTAGGTTAATAGAGTGGAACATAATTTATTGTATTTTCGATTATTTATTTGACAATAATTATAATATTAAGGAAAATATATATACAGATAAAAATAAATTTGTAAGAAAGATAAAACAAAATTTGTTAATTATATCAGTTTTGACGTATTTATTTATGCCATTATTGATAGTATATTTATTTTTTTATTCTTTTTTAAAATATGGAGAAAAATTTTACAATAATCCTTCTAAAATTACATCGAAACAATGGTCTTTAAAGGCTAAGTGGAAACTTCGATATTATAATGAATTAAAACACGAACTCAAAGATAGACTAAATAAATCTGCTCAATATGCGAGTGCGTATTGTCATATATTTAATTACAAAATTGTTTCAACTATCGGCAAATTTATTATTTTTGTTTTTAGTTCCTTTTTTATATTGTTTCTATTATTATCATTCTATAATGAGCATTTATTACTAAACCTAAATGTATCTAAGAATAAACCTATATTATGGTATTTAGGTATTTTGGGTTCTATAATTGCTCTTGGGAAAAATATGACTAAGGAAAAAAATATGGAGAAAATTAATTGTATAGATAAGTTATTAAATTATATTCGATATTTACCTAAAATATTTAAAGAAGAATATAATTCTATTGAAATGAAGAAATCAATCACTGATGTATTTGAATATCAAATTTATACTTTCCTTAAAGAATATTTCTCTGTTTTAATAATACCATATAGTCTTATTTATTTATCCAATTATGTGGATAATATTATTGATATAATATTGGATAATGTAGAGTATGATAATAATTTAGGTTATGTAGATAAGAATAGTAATTTTAGGACATTAAATGATAAAAGTGGAGATAAGAAAATTATATCATTTAGTGAGTTTAGACAAAGATATCCGAATTGGGGAGCAAATATAGAATTATATCAAATAGGTGATAATAGTAAGATTATACATAGAAGTATTAAAAAAGAAGAAAATGTAAATATACAAACTACATATGATAGTAATATATCTATAATTTAGTATTGTAGTTACTTTTATTATAAAAAAATTGAATTTGATATTTCTTTAAATAAAAAGTAAGGGATTTATACCGAAAGGTATAAATATTGAGAAAATCACAATATATAGCGAATAAATTGATATGGGTTATTTGATTAGATACGTAGAGACGTATTAATCAAATAATATAGATATCTTGGAAATGGGGGCTATAATATTACGACTGAAAGAGTTGTAATGCCACAACGGCTGGAGAGTTGGGGAGTTTCATTTAATGAACCCACCGGAAATATTAAGTAAAATTAATATTTTTCATTTATATTATTTCATTTTATTTTACTAATTGTAGTTTAGCATTGTAGTTACTTTATAATAAAAAAAATTGAATTTGAAAATACTATAAGATAAAAGTAAATCGCAAGTGCGTAGTGATACAAAAAGCGCATAAAATCGTCTTATAGGCGTAAAATATAAACGGTACGAGGTGCCGTTTTTTATTTTATCTTCCTTGTGCGTATACTAAATTCTGGAACAAGTTTAGTATATCTAATACTACTCCCAATGATTCATTTATATAATCGGCTGTTGCTGTTTTACAATTTTTCGCATTTACTTGAATTTTCTTAGTATCATATAGTAAGAAGAAAATAAATAACACTATAAGTATATATGAAAATATTTTTGGTCTTTTTGCTCTGGGATTTTTTCTATTCATAATATAAAAAACTACTTGGGCTATAATCATACCTATTAAAATGAAGACTAATATAGGTCCCCAAGATAATGAAATCCAGTCTGGTTTAATGAATGCTATTGCTGTAAAAACTATTAAAATTGCGATTAAGGAAAACATAACACCCATTATTGTATTTTCTTTTTTAGATTTCATATAACTGGGATATGCCAACATACCTAATAACAAAGCAAATATAATCCATACCGCGTGTTTAATTAATACGAATTTAGGAGGAATCATCATTAAAACAATTAAAACACCTATAAGAAGAATAAGTAATAATATAAATCCCCATAATCCTTTAAAATTTTGAAATAAGTTAATAACACTTACTTTATTAAAATCTAAATATAATACTTCTAATATAATTAATACTAATACTAAAAGAATATATAAATAACTATTGAGTATATATCTATTACACGTAAATCTTCCTCCTTTAAAAGCACTATTATAAATCGCTACTATTATAATTGCGATAATTCCAATTAAAGACGCCATTGGAATAAATTTTTGTTGGTCTGTTATAGAACTCATTATAATAATTAATAATATAAAAAAAATATATAAAATTGATTATTAATATAAAAATTGATTATTAATATAAAATTATAATTAATATAAAAATATAATTAATAAAATGACTGAAAATAAAAATAAAAATAAAGTAGGAATACCTGAAATTTTCAAAGTTAGTGGAGTTTCTTTTCACAGAACAGTAGTTGATAATTTAAAAGAAAATGAACAAATTTTCTTAGAGAAAGATCCCAAAAATAAATATGATACAAATGCGATTAAAATTGTAAATTCCAAAGGGAAAATGTGCGGTTTTGTTCCTAAAAAATATTCTATTAAACAAAATGAAATAATTTTAAACGAATTAATTCTAAAAAAATATGATAAATTAACTACTAAATTTAAATTAATAGTCCATTCAGTATATAAATGGGACGGTCCAACTGGTTTAGAAGTTAGGTTTCAGAAAATTATTTTATAAAATATTTATTCTTTACAGTATATAAAAAAATATTAATATATAAAAATTATTATATGTTAAGATGAATAAAACACTTATTAAACAACTTTTTAATTTAGAATGTTTTAAGTTTGTGTCATTTTCATTAAAAAATGGTAAAACTTCGCCTTTTTATATTAATCTTAGAAATGTTATATCTAAACCTGAAATTCTCAAAACTATATCACAAATTGTTTATAATGAATATATAAAAAAATATCATCTAGAAGCAATACAAAAAGGAGAAATATTAAGTATTTGTGGTCTTCCATATGGGGGTATTCCTTTAGCTACTTATATATCTTGTTTATATAATATACCTTTATTATTATTAAGGAAGGAAAAGAAGAAATACGGGACAAAACAAATGATAGAAGGTATAACAAGTAATACTAATAAGATTATATTAATAGATGATATTATAACAAGTGGAAGTAGTATTCAAGAATCATTACAACATTTTAGTGATTTTGAGATATTAGATATTATAACGATAATAGATAGGGAACAGAAAAAAATATTTGATAATGATTATAAATATTTATATAAGATTACAGAGATTTTACATTTTTTAAAATTAGGGAAAATAATTAATAGAGAAGAATATGAAACCTCGCTTAAATTTATTGAAAAAAATTGATAATATTTATAGAATTATATACATAAATAAGTAATGTTATTAACAAATAATTGTAGTCGTTGTAAAATCTATCATAAAACATTATATCAATGTGGGAAATGTGACTCTAAACTATGTAAAAAATGTGTTAAAGATATATATCCCGATTTTGTAGTTTGCAAAGACACCGAAGACACCGAAGACACAAAAGAATTAACTTTTAATAATGATAATATAATAAGTGATTATTGTCATTATAGGTGTGATAAGAATCTAAAATATTGTAATGATTGTGGGAAAAATTTAAAAACTATAAAGAGATGTAAGGGTTGTTTTATATCTTTATGTTATAAGTGTAAAACATTTAATAATAAACAATTTTATCATCATTTATCAAGTATGGAAAAAATAGAATTAACTAATTATTGTTCGTCTAGTTGTTATATAATACATACTAATTTTAGAAGTGATACATTTTCTAATTGTAAAACATGTAAGTCATTATTTATTAATCCATATAAATATAAAAATTGCTCTACTTGTAGAATAGAAAAAATAGTAGAAGATGATGTTAGGAGGAATAAAAAAAGAAAATCTTTACAAATTATAGTAAAGTCTTTATTAAAAGACGGAGATATTAATAAAAAAACTATGAATCAATATTGTCAAAAGGTTATATTAGATTATATTAGTAAACGTAAAAAAAATATAACTGAAAATAATATAACATTAGACCAATGGTTAAATGATACGGACAGTGGTCTTCATACTTGTATGAATTTATGGGATTACGCTATAGAGAAATATATTTAAAATTTATTAGTATTAATCTTATAAAGTATTCAAATTAATTTTAGCACATAATAAGAATTACTATGTTTATATTTTTTTATATTTATTCTGTACTAAAATTATTTTCGAGAACCTAGAATTTATAATATATAAATATATAAAATAAATTCAATTAATTTAAAAAATAAAATAAATTCAATTAATTTAAAAAATAAAATAAAGTTTTCGGTTTTAACTATTTATTTTAGAACAAATTATTCTGTAATATCAAGAAATTATTTATAAATTAAATTCTAATTACTCTTGTAGTATCTGGGAAAGTGTCCTTCGTAATCTCAACACTTTCCGGAATTATAATGTATCTTAACCCAGTGCATTTGTAAAACGCCCTGATTCCAATTGACGTTACACTATAGGGGATTGTATTTTTTCCAGCGCATCCACCAAACGCACTTTCGCCAATAGAAGTC